>Ga0310691_10000362_pt1 | contig 88739 bp, 84 predicted proteins | sample 176DNAGHGlowgp2_FD_203887 | JGI IMG/M metagenome (GOLD analysis project Ga0310691, IMG submission 203887) | Sheep rumen microbial communities from Palmerston North, Manawatu-Wanganui, New Zealand - 1766 DNA GHGlow gp2 (v2) (version 2) | ecosystem: Host-associated > Mammals > Digestive system >...
TTATATCCTCCTTTGCAATTGCAAAAAATATAACAGTACCTAATATCAAAAAAAAATTGTATTTACATTCACCGATGCAGTATATCTGGAGTCATTATGATGAATATACTCATAAATTATCATGATTCAAACTAGCTTTGTTCAAAGTCGTGACACCTAGACTTAGGAGACGGGACAAGAAATTTACACAATTTGATGAGGTAGAATTCAATAGTCAATATACAGCAAAATTAGCCAAAGAATTGTATTGAATTGATTGAAAAGTAGTTTATCCAAAAATTGATTCAGCATTTAATTCTGTTCAGGTCAATTTACAACCTAATAATTATTATATCTATGTCTGAAGGACTGTGAAATTTGTGAAAGAAGTAGACAAAATAATCAGACTATTTAATGAAATCAAAATGCCTCTTTTGATCATGTGAAGTGGACCAGATGAGATGTATCTGAAATCTATTGCATGAGATAATATAATTTTTATTTGATGGATAGAAAATCCATTAGAAAAAGCAAATATCATCGGGAATTCAATGTGACTTATAAATATTACTAAAGAAAGTTTTTGAATTTGTACAATGGAAGCATTGCTTTGTGGTGTACCAGTATTTGGCTTCAATGATGGAGCTAGTGTAGAATTGGTAGATAAAGAAAGTGGCGTTTTAGTGTCAGATAAAAATCATGAAACATTAGTTTCAAATTTTAAAAAATTTGCTGAAAAAGATTGGGACAGAGAAAAAATTCAAAATAGAGCGAGAGGATTGATTAATAATTAATAATGAATAATTAAGAATTAAAGTAAATAATACTTGATTTTTTTGTTTGACTTGATTTGTATAAGTATAACAATATATTTTCAATGTAAATATAAAATAAACAAATCAAATAAAAAATACAAAGTTATGAAAATTATGTTAATTGTTTTTGGAGCTGTTATTTTTGGTTATCTTTTGATTAGGACAATAGTTTTTTTTGTGGAGGATTCTGTAGATCTGAAAGATGAGGCAAATCGTTGTGTTGCAGTTTTGCGTGATTTAATCACTATGAGTGAGACTGATCCTTTAGCGAAGGAATTAGTTGATAAATTTAAGCTGACGGAATTCGATTTTCAAGATTCAAACTCTTTTGCAGATGATGAGTCCTTGGCAAAATATCTGTCCAAGTTGTCTAAATTGATTAATTCTATGTTTGTCTGTTCTCATTATGCTAATAAAGAATCTTCTGCATATGATTTATTGTACAGAGAACGGTCATGTAGAAAATGTGGAAGACAATGTAAATTTTGTGACTATCATACCGCAAAGTTGGCGGATTATTATGAAAAGTATTACAAAGGATTGGAAGACTTTGATATGCATTAATAATTTGGGTGGGTATTTGTAAATATCCACTATTTTTTTATAAAAAAATTTTTTTATAAATTTGTGAGTTTTTTATTAAGAAATATTACTATTCAGTAAAATACCAATTAAATTGTATTAAATTTTATATGTGTAAAAAATATTTTACATATTTCGTTTGTGCTTTATTGACTTTTTTGTAATATATGATATAATATAGTTGGACAATTAAAATAGATAATAAAAGAATTAAATCAGATTTAAACTATTACCAAATACTAAAATGACAGAAAAAGAAAAATTATTACAAGAAGTCGACAAAAGGGTCGATAAAATGCCAACAAAAACGGAAGGATCTAAAACAAAAACTTTATTAAAATCTTTAGCTGCTTGAATAATGTTATTTTTTGCTAAGGATGCTTTGGCTCAGGAAGTGGTGGTACAAGATCCACAAACAACTGACAAAGAGGTCGTTTATCAAACACCTGCTGATTTACCAGATTCTACTATATTATTGGATGATGCGGTAAAATCATCTGGTATTGAGACTGATTCGGAATGATGAGATACCGATGGTGAGGTAGCTGGTGAATGACAAGATAAATGAAAAAAAGAATCTGTTGAACAATGAAAAGAAAAAAAATCACCTATTGAAATCCATTGATCTGTACGATGAGGATCTGATGTGACACCATTATTTTGAAGTGTATTAAGCGATAGACCAGCACTTATCTTGACACTTGATGTATCAAACCCTAAGACATGATTATGAGCATCAGTTATTAGAGCAGATGATTTTAGCAAAAGTATGGATAATCCAGCATCACAAGTTACTTTGGTTGATTTGTATTGGCAAAAGAAATTTTGAAAAGTATGAGTAACTGCAGTATGAGAGTTTGCATCAATTGATAAATTACCATGAGCAGAAAATATCACACCACTTGTATGAGTTACATACGATGCTTGACTATGATGGACTTTTGATGCTTGGGCATGACATACATTTCAAAAATGAGAAGATGAAGATATGATTAGGCTTTGAGTTACGAAAAAATTAGATGAGACGTTTTCTTTAGCTGCTCAAGTATTTATCAATAGTGGATTGAGTAAAAAAGTTTCTGGTCGTGTACAGGCAAATGTGACATTAGGAAAATGATTTTGAGCCCAATTGAGTTTTATTGCTAAAGATGGAAAAATTACTCCAACAGCATGAGTGATCTTTAAATTTTAACATATTTTATATCTGGGGATCTGGTTGTATGTCTGTATTTCTTACATGCAACCAGGAATCCTTGGAATCTGTTTATAGTATCAATAATTGTAGTTTTATATGCTTATTATAAAAAAAATGGTTGATAAATTAGGTTTTGAGCAAGTTTGAGCATTGGGTACAAATCAAAATTTGTTGTGATGACATCAAATACTCCAAGTTTTGTGAGAGGAATCAGTTGTAAAAAAAATAGAGAAACCATCTAATTTTAAGAGTGCAGAGGATACAATAAATGCATCACAATCGTGAGAATTCCCCAAAAATTTCAAATTTAAGTGATATGATTTTTCTCTGCATAAAAATGTATTTTCTCCTATATATTTTAAGTGAAGTAGTATTTATATTGACCATCTTCCCTTGGAGAGAGATGATTCTTTCCTTGATATGTGATGTGGTTGTGGAGTGATATGAATTACGGCATTTTTAAAATATCATTTAGGTAGTGTTGTGTGTGCTGATATAAATCCTTATGCTGTAGAAAATGCAAAGGAAAATATCTCAAAATATAATCTTTCAGATCATGTGGAAGCAATCCAATCAGATGTGTTTTCAAACATAAGTGAAGATGAAAAATTTGACTTAATTTTTCGGAATGCGCCATATTTTGACTGAGAATTTGATCTAAGAAATATTTTGTATTGGTCGATGTATGACAAAAATTATGAGCACATAAAGAAATTTATTATGGAATGAGAAAAACATTTAAAAAAATGATGAAGAATTATGTTATGATTTTCTTCGGATAAATTTCCTTTTGAGTATGCTCGTAAGTTGATCAATGAAATTGGATATGATATAAAAATTTTTTATCAATGAGTAGATGATTTATGATATAGACAAGAAATTTTGGAAGTGGTAAAAAAATAAATGCTGTATAAATTTTTTCACGAATTTTGGAATATTTTTCATAATGTCAATATTTATATTATAGTTGCAAAAATGAAATATATATACATTTGAGCAACTGATCAGTCCAATAAAATACGAAAACAAAAAAATCAATCCCTGTATTTCTTGGATATGATTGCAAACAAAAGATTAAACAAAATTAATTATGTGTCTGTATTTCTTACACGTAATTGTAGGAAGACTTAATTTATATTCTTATCAATTATCAAAATGACAGAAAAAACGATATTAGAGTGAGATTCAAAAATCGAATTAACAGAATCCTCTAAAAAAAGTTTTAAAAAGAAAACATTATCAATGCTAAAATCTTTTTGAGAAAAAATTACAGCTTCATTCGAAAGAATTTCTTGGAAAGATAATCCAGATTGATGGCAGTATATGGAAGAAAGACTTGAAGAAATCAAATGACTTTATTGCTAAATAAGTTTTTATATTACTGCCAATTATTAAAATGGAAAATAAAGATTTAATGTTGGAAAAAGAAGAAATGGAGACTTTGTCTACTGGTGATGTCTCATTGAATAATTATGATTCTAGAATATCAGAAATGCTCGGTTATTCAAAGGAATATATGGATGCTATGCAAAGAAATTATCCGGATATGACTAGAGAAAAAATTATTGGAGCGATAGAATCTCAAAAAGATTATGATATATGTTTTCATCATCAGCATGAGTGAATCTCATGAGATTTAATTAGAAAATATTTAATTCTAGATGATTTTGGTACAGATGTGGAAAAAATAACATTAGAAACAGATGAAATTCATGATTGTAATTTAGTAGAATTAACTCCTGAATTACAAGAAAAATCATATTGGTGATCCAGGTGAGACAGAAGCATTGTATCTCATTTGATAGATAAAGAGGATTATCCAACAGAAAATAAAACGAAAAAACTTACTATTATTTGAAAATTGAAATATCCAGATTTTGAAGATTATGATGAATATGAAATAGAATATGATTATGATATTGATGAAAATATTGAAAATGAGAACGATGAAGAGGTAGATACTGAAAGTGATGATGCCTATGAAGAGGCAATTAAACCATATTTCTATGTTATTACTGCATTTCGGTGAGATTGATCATCTTGTCCTGAACCCAAAGAATATTATTGATGATATGATTTTCAACAAATGGAATACTGGATGAATCATGCACTAATACCTGAAACAGATGAGCATATTCAAAGGAGAGGTAGACCATTTCGAGTTGATGAATATCATAAAATGGTCGAAGAGAAAAAAATTGCAGAATTGAAGAGTTTTTCAATAAAAGAAATGTATAGACAATTGATAAAAGGTATAAAATCAGAGTTTGGGGAAATTGATAAAATTGAAGATATAACTATGAGAAATTGTTTTGATTTAGATGATATAGATATTGATACTGAAAAGTTGGACAGATTTAATAAATTATATTTTATACTCCACAGTTGAGAGAAATTTTGAGTCATAGAAGTAAGCATCCCGTATATAATATTAAATAAAGATGAATATGAAGATGATTGAGCTCCGAGAAATTGTTTTGATTTAGATGATATAGATATTGATACTGAAAAGTTGGACAGATTTAATAAATTATATTTTATACTCCACAGTTGAGAGAAATTTTGAGTCATAGAAGTAAGCATCCCGTATATAATATTAAATAAAGATGAATATGAAGATGATTGAACTCCACAAATAGTATTAGATAAAAATATGACAGAAAGTGATATTTTGGATATAGATTTTAGAAAAAATTTTGAAATTAATCTAATTAAAGACATTGATAAATATAAAGAAATAGAAGATGAACAATTGATTAAATACCGTAAAAATTTTATAAAAAGATATTACAAAGAAGAAAATTTTGAAAAGATAATAAATGCAATAGATTTATTTGATTGTAAAAGAGAAACAGATTCAGAATGAAGTAAAATAACTACAATAAAAGTGTGAAACAATATATACAAGTTAATGGAACCAAATTTATCAAATCATATCGATGATAGATATGGATCCACTGCCAGTTCATGATATGAAAATATCTCAGATTTTAGAAGATGTGAAGTACAATTGGACGGAATGAGATGAGATAACTTAGATGGGTGGAAGAATAAAAAGCTCTCAGAATATATTAAAGAAATGAAATCACTTTGATTTTTAATCCCTTCATGTGGTGAGTTTAAAGAGCTATTAAAAAAATTATGAGAAACAGCTTGATTAGAAAAATTTAAAGATCAGTTACTATTACTCATGTATCTATCATGATTGGATTGAGAATATTGGTTATCTATGAATTGAAAATATCGTGATAAGTTAAAATTGCAGAATTTAATGCTGTGGTCTAATATTGGGAATGTTAGCTCTGCAATTTTACTCATACATAAACAAACTCTCTAAGAATATAATATTTACCTAATATGTTTTATATAATTAATTTTTCACACATTATGGTATATTTTTCACAATGTCAATATATAACATAATGATAGAAAAATAAAAATAAAATAAAAAAAATCAATCCCTGTATTTCTTGGATATGGTTGCAAACAAAAGATTAAACAAAATTAATTATGTGTCTGTATTTCTTACACGTAATTAGATGAATCTACTTATTTTATTCTATTACTAATTATTAAAATGGAAAAATTACAAAACAATGAAATTTTACAATGATTATTAGAAGAATCAAAAAAGAATAATACGGAGAATCAATTAGATGAAGTGTTATCTTGAAAGACTTTCGATAAAAAAAAGGTTCGAGGCTTTCTGGAAGATAAGATAAACAAAATATACAATTATTGGTGTAAAAAATCAAGGAGTGGTGTTATGCCAAAGTTTTTAGTAGATGATGATTCATATAGTAATCCACTTAGAGAGTATTTGGATGAATTGTGGTCAAATAATGTAAATCAAGATTGAGATAAAATTTCAGAGGAAGACGTGAAAAAAATTTTATCAGATTTAAATGACCATTTGTGTAAAAATGCGATGGAGCCATTAAGAGCAACATTTGATCAAGAAATCCCATCATTTAGAGCAGACTGAAATGATAAGGAATACTATTTAAAAAAAATAGAAGATAGAACATTATCTGTAGAGGAATATGAAAAAATGCAAAGGCAAATCGGAGAGCATGGAAGTATTTTGGCTAGATCAAATAGACGTTGACGAGAATATGGTAGATGAGATTGAGATGTTATATTATCGTCTACAACATGAAAAATATATGATGTAGAATGAGCCGGAGAATGGGCATTAGAAGAAGATTATAAAGCATATAGATATTATACATCCAGAAGTGGTGCATCAGCTGCATGAAATATTATAGCTTGAAAATGAAGTTTGATTTATATGCCAACATCTAGAGTAGATGTCACATATCCAGAGTTATATTTTAGGAATATAAACTGATTGAATATGACTATGTGTACAGATAGATGAGTTATAAATGAGTATATGCCAACAATAATAAAAAGCTGAAAAGTAAATTTATGAGTAGATGTAGTGTTATTGAGTCAAAGAGATCATTTAGAGCAAGGAATGGCTAAAGACTTGATTAATACAATTGATACTAAATGAGAAAATTTGAAAGATTGGCCTATATATACATACAGAATAAAATATTATGATGAGAATTTGGAGCTGAAAGAAAAAATATTCACATATAAGACAAATATGGATCCAAAAGATATTAATTTTAGATGACGATGAAACGAATTTTTCTGAATAAACCGTGGATTTCAAGTAGAGCAAACATGAAGTTTCATAGACAAAGTTGTTTGAATCAGAAAATACAAATGAAAATATGTTCGTTTATGACAATTTGGCTTAATTAAGGAAGTCTTTGATGAACACCCAAATTCTGATATGGATAAACAATATTTTGAAGATATAGAAATTTGAGATAAAGGTGAAATTATCCATACAAAAGAAGAAATAAAACCAATGTTCTCAGAAAGAGATACAACAAAAAAATTTAATGGTTGGATTATGACCGATAATTTTGCGTACAAACATACAAAACGAAAATATGGGGATTCTTGGAAATTAAAAAATATTTGTTCTGAACATGGAGTGGAATATGATGAAACTATTGAAGAAGATGATAAATATTATTTGGTTTATGAAGATGATATCTCTACATATAATGAGATATTGCAAATGGGATGACAAAGTAATGTAAATATGGAATTTGAATATGATGTACCAAAGACGATTTTTGAAAAATATCCTATAGATTATTGGAAAAAATTCTTATGTGAAAAATTGAGAGAAAAAGCATTAAATAGTATTAATATTCATTCATTCCCGATTGAAACACAGAAAAATATTGCATTAAATTATTTAAAATCTCATAAGGATACAATTTTTACATTACAAGATTCATATGATAGTTGAAATTGTCATCCATGAACAGATCGTTTTGTAAAAGCATTTAATTTGCCAGAAAAAATATCAGGTAAAGAATTGTTAAATCATAAAGATTTATGGAAAATGATGACAATATATGATTTTAGGAAAATTTTTGTAAATAAAGCATTACCTCAAGCTTTTGGCGAAGATTCTCTTTATTGAGGATGAAGACGCAGAAGATTTTCTAGAAGAAGTGATGAATAATCTATTTATTTTAAATTATTACTAAATATTAAAATGGAAGAAAAAAAATTAAATCAAATCGAGCAGTCTAATGAAATTGCTAATGAAAATAATAACACAGAAAAAGAGTTGTGAGAGGCTTTACAATCAAAATATCCAAAAATTGAATTATCTACTCCAGATGAGAATTCTCCTAAAATTAGGACATATGAGGTAAATAATTCTTATTTTGCAGATAAGGGGTGTTGTAGAAGTGAAGGTTCTAGGACATATTCGGTTCAAGACTTGGTAACAATAGAGACTAGCTGATATTGTTCACCAGATGGAAGAGATTATGGAAGATGGATTGATAAAATTAATTTATTTCCAACAGAAGAAGATATTCCACAGGAATATGATAATACTACAAGTAATAAATATGGAAGTGGACAATATGATTATTTATCATATGATAAAGAAAATAAAAGAATATGGAGTTATTCTGTTTATAGTAGCAGTTCGTCTTGAAGTGAACATTATTTTTGGGTTAGTCCGGATTCTACTATTTTATTTCCATGAATGGAAACAGTACAAGAATGTAATGGATGATATTTTCATCACATAATTATAAATGAAAAAAGTGGTTATAGATATGTGGATAGAAATAGTATTCAAGACTCAATAAATGCTTTGATTGATCAGAAGAAAGAGAAAGAAAAGGTAGAAGAATATCGTAAAAATGATTTATGAGTAGAGTTATATTGGACAGAGCATATTGTTAATGCTTATGGGGTATACAATATTTATATTTGAAATAAGCATGGGGAGCCTGCACATAAAGGAGGTCAAGAAATTTGGAATACTAATAAAATATTGGTAAAGTTTTGAAATCCATGAGATTGTATTGTGTTTTATTGGTGATGAACTACTTATTGTGTTCATGTTAATAATGATAAATGAATATCAATAACTCATAATATGGATGAATATTGGTGGAATGATAAATTAAAAATACATTCATGACAAATTTTTATAAATTGAGAAGATGTGTATAATAGTACAATTAATAGAGTGCAAGAGAAAAAAAATGAGCAAAAATTATTTCTTGATGAGTTAGATAGGAAGTGTAAAGAAAATTGAAAATTGAGGTTTAATGCATTGAAGGATATTTTGATTAATACTAATTCCTTTACAGAGTCAGAGTTTAAATCTATTTGTAAATATGCTTGAAAATGAAAAATTTTAGGCTTTTTAGGAGTAGTAGAATCTATGATGATATCTGGAAATATAAAAAAAGAAGAAATATTGAGTACTATGAAAGATATTGAGTATCCTGGGAATACAATATTTTGGAATTATATATTGATAAAAAGAAAAGCAAAAAAATTTAGAGATTATGATGTAAAAAGAGTAATAGATAAATGATATGCATAGTCATACATAATGGACACAATTAAGTGAATCAATCGGGTTTGAAATTTTGATGATGCTATGGCTGCATTAAAGTTGTGATTAGAAAACGGATTATTTAGAAAATGAAATTTGGTGTATACTACAAAAAAAAAGGAGGATAATCCTGAAATAAGTGATTTTTGACAAAAATTATTGGATGCGGGGTTATGTTTTAAAGATTAGTTTTTTATCGAATTTAAAGATAAATTTTTAAATTATTACCAAATATTAAAATGGAAGAAAAAAAATTAGAGCAAATTGACCAGTTTAATTCAAATCCAAATAAGAGTTTCGGAGAAATTAAAATATTTACAGAAGATTATAAACAACATTTAAAATCTCTTTTAGAATTGAAAAAGTGAATTACAACAGCTGAAAAACTTGGTAAAATTCAACCTTTTATAGAAAAAATAGAAAGTTATACGTGGCAAGAATTGAGTTCAAAATTGTATTTTTGATGACCAAATAACTGGTTCGATGATCAGTGACGGAATGATTGTAATGTGGATAACCCACATTGGTATGGGTTTGTTGATATTGAATGATTATATGATTCATTGTTAGGTGATTGAGTGTATTTTAGGATAGATACTTTGATACGAGATCCAAATGAAGGTAGATATGTTGAGTGTAGTCCAACACTTAAAATTGTTTGAATAACTTTACCACTCAAGTTAAAAAGTGGTAGGGACAGTTTGTTAGAAAAATCATTGGCGTACAAAAGATTAGTGAGAGACAGGATGTCGGAGAAATATAGAGAAAATAAAGAAACGGGTGATGGTGGGAGAAGGCCAAGAAGGATATCTAAGAGATAGGACAATGATTAATCAAAATTAATTATATTAATAATTTATCTTATTATCAATATTAATAATGGAAATAATGAAAACAACAAAATTTATAGCAACTCTTTGAGTTTGCGAATGATACGGTCATGATAATAATACATGATCTAAAACAGTTAAAGAAATTGTCTGAAAAGTACGGCAAGATATGGCAGAAAAGGTTTTTTGAAAGACTGGTATCTATGTCTCAGCTTGAGTGACTGATTCTAATATGGTATATTCAAAAAATCGATGATGTCCAGATTGATGAGAAAAAGTCGCAGAAATTTCTTGAACGAGAAATCCAGAGTTTTGCAAAGATGCAGAAAAATGGAAACAAGCTGTTATATCAGTATTAACTTTGGCAAAGGATGAGTTAAAACAAACTACATCTCAAGTTGAATTTTCGGATGTAGATATGGTTTATATAAAATAAAAATCAATATTTTAAATGATTACTAAATATAAAAATGAAAGAAAAAAAATTAGAGCAAATAGAGTGGGCTAATGAACCTGCTAATGAAAATAATACTGAAAAAGAACTTTGAGAAGTATTACAATTAACATCATTGGAACAATCACAATCTTACTTTAATTTAGTGGAAAGTAAGACATGAATTCCCTGTATCCTAGTTGAAAAATGATCTGTAGATGGTGTCGTTGTTAATATACCATTTTGATTACCATCAAGATGAATAAGAGCGCTTATGAAATATCTTGATATGCCAAAAGAAATTTCAGATATTGTGGTAGAATGATATAAAAATATTTATTTAGGTAATCGGTATTGTCCACAATATGATTTGAAAATTGAGTTTTGATGAAAAAATTACATTATGTCTCTAGTTGATCGTATTAATTTACAAGAAGTTGTTAGTGAAGAAGAGAAAAATGAATGGATTCATTACCTAAAAAATAAAGAACTTTGTTTTTATGAACAAGATGATTGACAGTATTCGGATATTCATGATGAGCAATGACCTCATTGATGAGGTAAAATCATGTATGCAGATTCTTTTTATGAGATTAAAGATTGATATTTTGATAGAAATTGGTGGCAGCCTAATAGTACACCAAATGATATAGATGACTTTGAAAGCATTTTGATGGTTGTTCCATATTGGACATATGAATGAAATCATGATAGTTTCCCTCTAATAATTCCTGTAGATGATGATTTAAATAAACAAATAAAAATAGATTATTAATAGGTCGAGAAATAAAAAAATAATGTTTTAAATTATTACCAAATATTAAAATGACAGATTTAAACAAATTGAATGGTGTCCAAGAGACACAACAACAAGTTCCATTAGATGGAATAACAAAGCAAACTGCTGAGGTTTTAAAATCAGAAAAATTGCCAGAAGTGATTGATGAAAACTGAATTTTAATGGTTGATTGATTGGCAAAAGCCTTGTGAATGGAAAAGCAATTAGTGAAATTACCAAACTGAAAAGAGGTAATGAGCTTAGTTTGGAAACCAGAGCAGTTGCCACAAGTATTTGAAATCATCAGTAAATCAGAGATGAAAGTGAAACTTTGAAAAAATGATTTGGTTACGATTGATTGAGCTTGTCCAGGATGGTTGTTGACTACTATGGCTCATGCTTTACATCCAGTATGTGTAGCGGTAAAATATCCACAATGATGACCTGATGCAGTATTACCAGTTTCATGATTTGAAATGGAGGATGAATGAAAATGACAAGATTTAAAATTTGATGTAAAAGAATTAGAAGATAGGACAGAAATTACATTTTCATTAGAGAATCCAAATATTGATGCACAAGCAACAATTAATTCATTAGTTGCTCCAAGTGTACCAGCTGGGAAACCAGTATATATTTCATGAAGATGACCAATAGCAATTTTAACTGCATTGGCAGATGCTTATGCACATAAAGTTCCTTTTGTGGCATGTTTCCAACCATGAACATGAAATGTAGTTGCTATCAGTCATAGTGATACAAATTTATGAACTGTTTTGTAATTTACATCTTTTCAATCACATAGATAACTCTTTCAATATCTCAATCAAATAGTGAGTACTTGTGTGTGCTCACTATTTTTAATTTATATTTTTTACACATTTCTTCTAATGCTTTCATTTCTTTCTCATCGTATTGTTTGTAAAAAATGAAACTTCATCATTTCTTCAATATATTATAACTTCGAGGAATGATTTTATCTATATATCATACAGCTCTTGCAGTGATATAATTAAATTGCTCAGTGAAACCTTCGATTCTGCTTCGTACACATTTTGCATTCTTTATTCAAAGTTTTCCTATCATCTCATTTACTGCATCTACTTTTTTCCTTCTAGCATCAAGTCATGTGAAGTTTATTTTAGGATTTGTTATTGCCAATGGTAAAAGAGGAAATCCTCATCAGGTTCCTATGTCACAGACTTTTTTTCATTTTTCTAATACAAAAAATTTATTTAATTCAATACTATCCAAAATATGTTTTGTCATGACTCAATCATAATCTCTGATAGCACTTAAATTGAGTTGATTATTTTTTTCTAAGAATATTGAAATTAAATTTTCTCGCATTATTTGTATTCGAGGATAAAAATTCTATGGCTATATTACTATAAAAATTAATATTTTCAATACTTATTCTCTAGTATTGTTATTGTTTTTTGAAAAAGTTCAAATATTGTTTGTATTTTTTATTTGGTTCGGGTCTAGTACTATGACCTGATTATGTAAAGTATTTCTAATTTTTCTAGATAGAGATGGGAATTTTCCTATATCTTTCACATTTTTTGCTATTATTCAGTCGTATCATAACTGTCTGGCAATTTTGACTATATCATCGATTGCATAATTCCATTTTGTATCATTATGTTTAAATTTTCATATAATATCTTTAAATGTGTTGATAATGTCTTCAATTGCATTTGTTTTATAGTAAGGTTTTTGAATTAATTTTAATTCCTCTCATGTTTTGTCTAGCAATTTCTGAGCATCTTGAAAAGAGAAATTACATCGATAATTTCACTTAAAGTCTATTATTAGAGGATTTTTTATGTTTAAAAAATTTTCGTAGACAGTTCACTTTAAACTATATTCTTTAGCTTTTTTTTTGTTAGATACAAAATATACACCATCTTTTGTTCCATCTAATTTTTGAGTATCTATTTTAAATTCTTTTATGTGTTTTTTATTACTTCCATGATACATTATTTGAGGTTCTCAATTTTCATCCAAAATTTTGGAAGATGATGCAGGATTGTTTTCTCGATCTCAGAACCAATTTTTGAAGCTTTTTGTCCTGACAAGTAACCATGATTTTTCGTCTAATTTTGATAGTTTTCAGTTTGGTGCAAATAAAAATTTTCATCATTCAATGGCTTTTTGCTTTATATCTTCCATTTCATTGTTTACTTGCATTATTACATTATATTTATTATTTAGTGTATTAAAAATTTCATCATTATATTTTCCCCCTAATTTTTTTTGGAATTTATCGGTATATTTTATCCTGTTTAATGGTGAGAAATTCATGAAGTTTTATTTATTTATAAATTATTTTGTTTTAATGTACGACATAACTATCAATTATGGCAGTATCTCATGCAGATATTATTCAGATAATTGGTTCGCTCATTTTTCAATTTTCAGTGATGAGTAAAATTCATATTTTTTCTCAGTTCTCTTTTTTCTCAGCAAATAATTTATCTACTTCGTATACATTGACCATTGAACTGATGAAATATACATAGTTTTTGTTGCTTATTAGTTTTACATCTCATACTTTTGCACTATTTAAATCGTGAAGATCGTCTTGTGCAAGTCGACTTAGGATATTACTTTCACTTAGTAATCATACAAATTCTCAGGCTCTATTGTATACTGGTACATGGGAATAATTGTGTTCTTCCATGGTTTTGACAATATTTTTCAAATTATCATCATATTTGCATGTGAATACTTTTTTTGTAAAAATATCAGCACATCTTGGGGGTTTTTTGATGTCATGGACATATTTTTCTAGATACTGTATTGCATATTCAGTAGGTTGGATATAAGTATGTCAGTCCATTTTGATTCAATGTGTTATTTGATTTCTGATTTCTCATATGTATTTCAGTTGAAATTGATGTAGTTTCACAAATCGAGATATATAATAATTTCAATTTATGATTCTTTTGATTTTTTCATTGTATGGTAAAAATGCATCTAAATTTAAAATTTTATCAAAATATTTATCAATTTGATTGAATAGGGAAAGGAATCTCATTACACTTTCCGGTGTCGTCCCTTCTGTTTTTATATATTTTCTGATAGCTCTTTTGCTTTCCATATTTTTTGTATGTAATAAAATACATCATTATTATACACAAAAAACAAATAAAAAGCAAATTTTGATGAGGAAAATTTGTGCTTTAATTATGGTTAGATACAAAATTTATATGCTAAATTCGTTTTCTTCAGTATCAATACTGTCTTCTATATTATCATTTTTTAGTTCAATATTTATATTGTGTAGTAGGTTTTGTAGTGTAGAATAGGCTTTTTCGTTGGCAACATCTAAAATTCAGGCTTTGATAGAATCTTGTTTCATTTCTTCTTTGGCATGATTTCTAATTTCAGTTTCCATACCTACATTTCATCATCCGGCTAGTAGTCATAATTGCCTCTGTGGAAGTGCATTTTCATCTATAGTCACATACAATATCTCAGCTTCAGGTAATTTGATACTGATTGTCCCGTCTAGATGTCTTTTGATATCTCATTCTTGAATTTTATCTAAATTAATACCAGCGACAACTTTTCATGTTAGACTAAATGTCATAGAATCATGAAATAGAATATCGTTTATATAATTATCAAAATCATATCATTCCAACCAATCTGATAATTCTGTATTTGCAGACAATGTCTTTGTGATTGTAACTTCTGCTGTTTCTAATTTACTGATCATACGAAGTTGTGCAATAACAGTAGATTTATCTATTAGATTAATTGTTACCTCTCATTTTTTTTCGTAGTTTTGATAAATCTTTCGTGCAAATAGTAGAGCAATTATTATGCATATTGTGATGAGTATGCGAGAGATGTATTTTAATATTTTCATGATTGTTGAAAATAATATAAAAAAAGTTATATAGTACATACTTTCTCTTGTTTATGATTATATTGAATTTTATTTTATTATCAATGTGATTTGAAATGAAAAAAGGGGTATTAATATTTATTCTTTCAGTATCATTTTTGTCATTAATTTCTTGTTTAATAATTTTTTTAAGTAGAAATAGTAGGTGAAATCGTGTGTTATTTAATAATAAGACATTTAATGTAGAATTAGCAACAACTGATGAGCAAAGGCAAAAAGGATTGATGTTTCGTGAATATTTAAGTGAAGATGATTGAATGCTTTTTGTATTTGATGCGGTGTGAATTTATAGTTTTTGGATGAAAAATACTTTGATTCCGCTTGATATGATTTGGATTGATGTAATTGATTGAGAAAATAGGGTAGTAGATATTCAGACTGCTCAACCATGTGAAGTAGAAAATTGTCCTAGTTTCCATCCGAAATGAAATTCCTTGTATGTGCTAGAGATTAATGCATGATTAGCAAAAAAATATGATATAAATATTTGAGATTTGGTTTCAATAGATGTGGAATTATAATAGTCAAAAAAACAATTGATATTAATTTTGAAATCATTAAATATTCTTTTGTTTATATTTTTGATGTGCTGTTTTTATGTGAAAAAAAGTTGATTTAAAAGATTTAGATTTCTTTGATAAGTGGCAGGGGAATGTGGATGCTCAAAATTTTTTGAATTATTTGCAGCTTGATTCAGGGGTAATATTTCTTACATGAAAAGCATGAACCTGAAAGTCTACATTGATCCATGATGTGATTTCTTATTATGAATCAAAATGAGAATATCCATTGGTTTTTTGATCCACTTGAGTTTCAGCATTAAATATTTGATGACAGACTGTTCATTCATTTTTTGCATTGTGAATTGATGATCCTTATTTCAAAGAAATTCAGTATTATATCAAGGATAAGACAACAAAAAAATTTAAATTAAAATCATCAAAAATTAAGCAAATAATAAAAGCACCATTTTTGATTATAGATGAGATAAGTATGTTAAGTTCAAATATTTTGGATTCAATCGATTTTTTGATGAGGTTTTACCTGGCATTATACACTAAAAATACTGATTTAACAAAAATTCCATTTTGATGAAAAAAAATGATTTTTGTGTGAGATGTGTATCAATTGCCTCCTGTGAAAAATGAAAAGTGGATTGAAAAATTTGATGATGTTTATAAAAGTGAACGATTTTTTGATTCAAATGTCTTTTCAAAACTAGTGAAAAAAGATTTGTGGCATGTTGTATCTTTGAAACAGAATTATAGACAAAATGGTGATAAAGTTTTTGCGGAGATTTTAGATAAGATTAGACAATGAGATTTGTCTAGCCATCAGTTGGAATTATTGAATTCAAAAATATCGCATAGTAATTCGGATGATGAAATTTTGTTGTCTACTCATAGACACAAAGTAGATAGTGAGAATCAGGGGAAATTGTCTGAATTATCGTGAAATTTGTATAGTTTTACATCAGAATCTGATGGTATATTCCCTGATTATATGAAAAGAGCTGATGATATTTTATCGTTAAAAATTTGAGCAAAAGTCATGTTACTTACAAATGAGCCTTCATGATATCGGGTTAATGGTTCGATTTGAGAAGTGGCTTGATTTGATGAGGAGGTGATTTATGTGAAGATTAAATGAAAAATATATCCAATTGCTCAATACACTTGGGAAAATATTGAAACTGTGATTGATGATGATGGTAAAGTATTTGAAAATGTTTTGGGTACTTTTACTCAGTTTCCATTGAAATTGGCATATGCAATTACTGTTCATAAGTCACAATGAATGACATTTGATAATTGTAGATTGGATATTTCTCGTGTTTTTGCAGGGTGACAGGCATATACGGCACTTAGTAGAGCTAGGTCTTTGTCAGGAATTTCGTTGTCATGAAAAATAAATCAAAAACATTTGTTTTTTGATGGTAGGATAAAAGAATTTGTTGATAAGTATATGAGGGATTATTAATTTATTTTTATTTTGCCTTTGGCAAGTCACTTTTGTCTGCTCACAAAAGTGACCAAAAAGAGCTTTTACACACAATTTTAGCACTTAGTTGCTCTTTGCGTATTTATGTAAGAATACGGACTCGCTCCTATAAACTCGTTTAAGTACAGTTTGATAATGCATGAATGGATTACGAAGTCGCAATAAAATTGTGTGTTTTTTAGTTCACTTTATTCTGCAATAATTAGAGAAATTTGAGCTAAATGATAATATTAATTTAATTCTGTCAATAAATTTAGTAATTCTGGGAAATTTCTGATTTCATTGCATTTTTGTTTTATCTCTTTTCATCATGGTATACCTTTTAGATATTGGTGAAGATATTTTCTGAAAGTTAGTGGAGTGTAGTAGATTTTCTCTATGTTTTTTTCAATATCTATATTTTCAATTTCTTCTAAATTTGGATATATTTTAGTTGCCCAATTTTCTTTTAGGGATTGTAGAAATATTTCAAATTTAGCAGCCAGTTTGAGATGATCTATTGCTGTATTTATCTTTTCTTGGTCGCTTGGTTCATGATTTGTGAATATCCATGGATTTCATATAGCAGCTTGTCATATCATGATACCATCCAATTTTATTCAATTATTTTCTATTCTTTCATCAATATCTATATATTTATTTATGGCTCAATTTCATATTATTTTGCAATTTTGATTTGCTTTTGATCTTAATTCGTAGATAAAATTCCAATCTCATTCTCAGTGATATAATTCTTTGAGAGTCCTTGAATGAACTGATATTTTGTCACAATAATCGCTCGCTTCTACTAAAAAATTAAATTGTCTACTTTTGTCTATATTGTCTAGTCATGTTCTTGATTTGATACTGAATGGAATTTTGAGTTGTTTTGATAATTCTTTTATGATATCTAATGTCTTTTTTCTGTCTTTCATAAGTGCAGATCATCATCATGATTTCATGATATTGTTTGCAGGACAGCCAGTATTTAATTCAATTCCTGCGATTTTATTTCAATATAATTGTTCTATTTCAAGGGCTGTTTTTATTATTTTTTCTTTGTTTCATCAAAAAATTTGTACTATGATTGGAAATTCATATGGTGTGTTGATTATACTTTTTACTACATTTTCAGGATAGGCAATAAATCCATCTGTAGTCATAAATTCCGTCCATAAATACAATTCTTTTGTACTATCTTGGTTGTATTTGTCGAATATTTTTTTGGTAATGATTCTACATGGTAAATCTGTAATACCGTCCATAGGAGCAAGACATAATAGCATATTTTTCTTTATGTGTAAAAGTGTATTGTATAATTAAGTTTTTTATCGTGTTTATCAATGTTTTTTATGAAAAAATGAACCCCTACTGGGGTTCATGGATTGGTTGGGCAGATAAAATTTCTATTTGTTCGTCAATCCGTCTTAAATCGGTTTTGATGCGACGGATACTCTGCATCTTTTTTTGAAACCGAATTTTTAATGTATCTAATTCGGCACAATTTTTCCCGTTTAGGCGGTTGATTTTTTTTAAGAGATGATCTCTCTCATTTTCTGTCTTTTGCAGAACTCTTTTTTTTTCATCTCTTTTTTTGCCCAGTGTTTGAATACTTGTTTTTTTCATATATTTATTATTTACAATTTTCGCATTTTTGATTGTAGATTTTTATATGATAATGTCAAGCTATATTTTTGAGAAAATGTGGAATTTTTGCAAAATAAAAAAATGAAATTATAATAGATATTGTGTTATCTTTTACTTTTTAATATTATATTTTGAAATTCGGATTATTTAATAGATTAAAAAGTCGATGGAATGATGATTCAATGGAAATTGAATATATCTCTTGAGAACAACATTTTCTATCAAAACATGGGAATAGTGAAGAAAAATCATTTCATGAAAACGTGAATAAAATTTTTTCGTTCCGTCTTTCTCCAGAAAAGAAGCAACAAATTGCTAATGATATTATTGCTAATGCGAATGTAGATATCTTATATTGGGTACAATTGGTAATTTCATGTATGTTGGCGACATTGTGATTATTGTCTAATTCAATACCTGTGATTATTTGATCTATGCTTGTGTCTCCTATTTTGACTCCGATCCAATCTTTTGCATTTGCTATTACTTGTGGTAAAAGACATCTATATATGAAGAGTTTGAAGATTTTATTTTTGAGTATAGCAATTGCTATCATTTCTAGTTTCTTGGTGTGTTATTTGGTACCTTTTGCATCTATTACAGAACAAGTGATTTTGAGATGAAGTCCAACTGTGATAGATCTGGTGATAGCATTGCTGTCATGAATTATTGCATTTATTTTTCTGTGATCAGAAAAACTTGAGGAGAGTATTGTGTGAATTGCAATTGCTGTGTCTTTGATGCCTCCATTGGCATCGGTTTGAATATGATTACATTTTATGAATTACACTATAGCTCAGTGAACATTTTTGTTGTTTATTACCAATTTGGTAGGTATTTTGGTGATGTGAATTTTGGTGTTTTTTATTTTTGGATTTAAGCCTACTAATAAATCTTGAAAAAAGAGAACTGATATTACATTAGTTTTGGTATTGTTTTTTATATGTTTGATTATGGTTCCGCTGCAAAAATCTATGTCTCAGATGACAGAATCTCAAAAGATAAATACCTTGATTACTCAGGTATCAAATAGTTATTTTGATAGTTTAAATGATGAGATTGTGATAAATGAATTATCTTTTCGTAATGTCTCGGATGATACGGTTCGTATTGTGTCAAAATTGGATGTACCTACAGAGTTCTCATTCACAAATGTACACAAAGAGGAACTGACTAAAAAGCTTTCTGAGGCTTTGTGAAAATCAGTGGAGTTAGATTTAGATATCGTGGAAATTTCAAGTGTTTATATAGAAAAATGAGAGTCTCCTGAAAAAATATTATTAGATAAAGTGAATCAATATTTGGTGTCCAATAGTATTATTTTGGTTGATAGCAAAAACTTATTGTCAAATAGTAATTTCTTGTTTTTGAATTTATATACAGATTCAATTGTTGATAAGGAAAAAGTAAAAGATGAAATTTTGAAAATTATTGAACCGGAATATTCATGAGCAAAATTAGTGTTACAGTGGCAGGATAATTTACAAAAGCAAGAAGAAGAAATAGTTGAAAGATCGCAAGCGGAAATTGATTTAGAAAAACAATTTTCATTATTGTTTACATGATGAGAGATTTCTTTGTTTGATTTAGAATATTTGGAGAGAGTACAAGATGAAGAATATGAGAAATATGCGCAATTGACAATTGAATTTACAACACCATATTCAGCCTATAAAACGAAGCAAGTACTTTCATGATGGAAAGATTTAGTAAAAGAATATTTATGAATGGATGTGGTGATGAAAGTAAAATTTGAAGAAATTAATGTGTTGGAAATATAATTTTATTATTTAATTAAATAAAAATGGCAAAAAGCGAATCTAGTAATAGTTTAAATGAATATTGATTACCAGATGCTATAAAAGATAGGATACATGCGATAACTTCTGAACAGTGAGATCAGATGCTTACTCTACTATTAAATGGTCAGGAATATAATAAAGAAGAAACTGATGAAGCATTACCTGATGGGTGGACAATCGGGTGTAATCATGCTTGAAGAGTAATGTATGGTGGTTGTCGATCATCTTTTGATAATGCGTTTACAAATCAAGATATTTGTATACTATGATGAATGGGTGATCATATAAACACTAAACTGGGTGATGTAAAAGAAGCTTATTGACTTTTACAGCAAAAACTTATAGGAAAAGAAAATATTGATACCTATAAATTATTTGAAATTATTTTAGAAACTGTTGATGAATATTTTGGTTGATTAGGTAACATAGCTAACAGAATGAAGTATTATAGAAGTTCTGAAAATAAAATATCAAACTTAAAGGGGAGTGGTGCAGCAATGTGTGTAGAGAGGGCTGCACTTAGTCAAAACTTACTTCAGATGTTGTGAATTAATTCATTTTATAAATCGTCTTGAATAATAAAAAATTGAAGTCATGAGATACATAGTTACAATTTGGTTGAATATAATGGAAGGTATTATATATTTGATAGTACTATGCCAAATATCATAAAAGGCAAGCCAAATCCATTAATAGCTGAAGTTAATGAAGATGCTTTTAAATTGATTTCTTCACGTGAAAGATATGAATGAATTTCAATTACAGTATCTCATTATAATCCATATCAAGAGAAAGAATATACTGTAACTTATGATGATGGGAGAAAAAAATCAATAGAAGTATCTGCTTGTAAGTAATTTTCTTTATAATTGGATTGGTTAGAGATACAATAAATGTCGTTGCTTTTCTCATATATATCACTATTATTTATTTTGTTTAATTTTCTTATTTTTCGTGATGAAAAAATATTTGGATAAAATTATGGTTTTTGTGAAATGAGTTTTGATGGGGTCTTGTGATGTGATTCCTGGTGTAAGTGGATGAACTATTGCATTTATTACTTGAATATATGATAAATTGATTGATTCATTGTATGGATTTAATTTAGATACATTGAAATTAGTTTTTAAGTGAAAAATAAAAGAAGCTTGGAAAGCTGTGAATGGATGATTTTTGGTAGCATTATTCCTCTGAATTTTGGTAGCAATTTTGACATTAGCAAAGTTGATTAGTTTTTTGTTAGCAAATTATCCATCTTATGTTTGGGCTTTTTTCTTTTGATTAGTTATTGCATCCGTAATAATATTAATCAAATCTTTGAAAAATGGATTTAAGTGGTCATATTTATTGTGGTTAGTAGTTTGAATTGCAATTTGATTAATTTTGACTTCATTGCGTGTGATGAATTTGTGAAATTGAAATTTGACATTATTCATCTCATGAGCTATTGCTATAATGGCGATGATACTTCCATGAATTAGTGGATCTTATATATTATTGATTTTGTGACAGTATCAAAATGTACTTGGATATGTAGTAGAATTAACCAATCATAATTGGTCTGCTATCATTCCTTTGATTATATTCGCATTGTGATGTGTGGTTTGATTGATTCTATTTTCAAAATTGTTGCACTATGTGAAAGAGAGATGGCATGATCAGATGGTGGTAGTTTTGACATGATTTATTATATGATCTTTGCAAAAGATTTGGCCATGGAAAGAGACTGTGGAGACTTATTTGGATAGTCATGGAGTAGAGCAACCATTGGTTCAGAGTAATATTTTGCCATCTCGGTCAATGGATGTGGTTTGGTGTGTCTTATTGGCAGTGGCTGGATTTTTGGCTGTATGGTTGATTGATTATATTAGTAGAAAAAGAAAATAAGTTTTTTTGTGGGTTTGTCCTCCTTTTTAAAGGAGAGCATGAGTAAGATATTGTGCCCCTTTATTGAAAGGGGCTGCCCCGCAATCTTGCGGGGCTGGGGATTTTTAAACGATAAATGTTTTATAATGCATTTCTTGTACAATCCTAATAATAAACAGTATTGAGAAATAAATAGAAATCAAAATACTATGACTGAAGCTGAATGAAAAATTTGGAATCTTGTGTTGAAAAGAGATAAAACATGATATAGGTTTTTGAGACAAAAGTTGATATGAAATTATATATTGGATTTTTATTGCAGTAAATTAAAACTTTGTATAGAAATTGATGATTCAAGTCATGATTGGAAATGAGAATATGATGAAAAAAGAACTAAATATTTGAATAATTTGTGAATAGCAGTGGTTAGATATTTGAATAATGATATAAATTATAACTTAGATTGAGTTATCCTTGATTTAAATCAAAAAATAAAGGAAAGAGAAATAGAACTCAATGAATAGAATAAAAATCCTTCCCCTCCCGATAAATCGGGAGGTACCTCCTTTCTTAAAGGAGGACAAGTTTGGAACTGTTTTATATTTGGATGAGATAGATGAAAAATGTGATAATGCTTGAAAATATTCGTAGTGCTTATAATGTCTGAAATATTATTCGTACTGCTGATTCTCTTGGACGAGATGTATGGATGTCGGGTTATACTCCTTGGCCGGATGAACAGCCAAAAGTGAAAAAGACATCGCTTGGAGCAGAGGGAAATGTTTGATTGAAAAGATTTGATGATGCTTTACAAGCTATTTCATATGCGAGAGAAAATGATTTTGATGTATTGGCATGAGAGATAACTCCTGATGCTATTGATTTGGCTAAATATGAAAAAAGTTGAAAAAATATTATGTTGATACTTGGAAATGAAGTTGATTGAGTGCAGAAAAAGACGTTGGATACGGTGGATGCCGTAGTTTATATCCCAATGCAATGAATCAAAGAATCAATGAATGTTGGACAGAGTAGTGCTATTTTTATGCGAGAACTTAGAGTAATTAATAATTAAGGATTAATAATTAATAATTAAAAATGGAATCTGATTTATTCATAAATTGTTTCAATGAAAAAATCAAATTGAAAATTTAATATAGTAAAAAGATTTTTTTCTCCTGTGAAGGATGAACCTAAACTTTTTATTAATCCTTTTTTGGTATCATGTTTGTGGGTTATTTTTCCTTTGATTACAGTTGAAATTTTTAAAAGAGCAACAGCAAGTATCCAAAGCTGAGAATATGAATGAATCAAAAAATGGGCTTTAATTTATTTAGTGTTTGTTATTGTTTGGATTATCTTGTGATATCTCTTAAAAAATGTAGAGATAACTGCGATGAATGGAATAGAGAAAAATGTCCAATCAGAATATTTCAAAAAATACCTAAAATTAGATAATACGAACATAGAAAAACTCTGAACTGGAAAAATGCAATCAATAGTTTCTAGATGAATTTCTACTTGGAAAAAATTAATTCAAAAACTTACATGAAGCATTCCAACTATATTGATTACTTGGATATATGCATTATCTCAGATTTATCAATCATTATGAATTTGGTATTGTATATGATTTGTAATTTTGCCATTTTGAGTCTATTTTTGTATTCAATATTTTAATTCATTTGCAGTACCTTTAAGAAAACAAAGGACTAATAAACAGACAGAGTATAGCAGACATGTTATAAAAATTCTGATGTCTAAAATGGAGATTGTACAAAATTGAAAAGAAAATTTTGAAATTTGAAAGGCAAATACATTACTAGATGAAGCTATAGACATAAAGAAAAAAATAATTTTTTATCTTTGGGCAATCTGAGAAACTGTTCGCATATTTGGATATGCTTTAAATATATTTATATTATTATATTGAATACATTTAGTAAACACATGATGAGATCTTTCAATATTTGTATGATTGATAGTATGTTCTACATTATTTACATGAGCTGTAGAAAAGTTTTCAAATTTTTATAAAGAATTTACGAATGAATTTACTGATGTAGAAAAAATGCGAAACACTTTTGATGAGATTCCTAATATGAAAAATAAATATTCGGATGTGAACTTTAAATATAAAAAATGAGATATAAACATTGATAACATATCATTTTCATATAATGGTAAGTCCAATATTTTTGATAATTTTTCATTAAATATAGATGGTTGAAAGAAAACAGCTTTGGTGTGAGAGTCTGGTAGTTGAAAATCTACATTAGTAAAATTAATTGCTTGATATATTTCTCCTGATGAATGAAATATTTTGGTGGATTGACAAAATATAGGGGAAGTAAATGTATATGATTATTATTCACATATTTGATTTCTTACTCAAGATCCGTCTGTGTTTGATTGAACTATTTATGATAATTTAGTCTATGCACTCAAAGAACAGCCAAGTGATACTTTGTTGGAAAAGATAATTAAAGCTGCTAAATGTGAGTTTATATACGATTTTACAGATTGACTACAGACAGAGATTTGAGAAAGATGAATTAGATTATCTGGATGACAAAAGCAGAGATTAGCTATTGCAAAAATAATGCTGAAAAATCCAAATATAATTTTACTTGATGAGCCAACTTCAGCATTGGATAGCTTTAATGAAGAAGAAATATCTCAAGCATTAAATAATTTATTTAAATGAAAAACTGTAATTATTGTGGCTCATAGACTTCAAACAGTGAAATCTGCGGATAGGATATTATTGTTTGAAAATGGAAAAGTAGTAGAGGATTGAACTCATCAATCATTGATTAAAAAAAATTGAAAATACAAGAAAATGCTTGATTTGCAGACAGGATTTTAAATCTATTTTTTGGGAATTATGTGATTATTTGTTTGTAGAATGCCGACTTTTGATGAGATTTTGAGAAAGTGGAATTATGAAATAGAGAATGCTGATGATAAAAATAATCGAAAAATTTGGAAAGATGAATTCATTGTGTATTATGAAAATAGGCGAGCGATTCCTTATTATGGATTTTTGGGTGATGAAATAATTTGTGAAGCTACAGCATTTATTTCTAAAAAAGGGGTAACGAATCCCAAAGGTCTGGTGGATGAATTTACGGCATATTTGTGTGCATTTAGGACAGTTAAAAAATATCAAGGTCAAGGTTATTTTTCCAAGCTATTCAAATATATGGTTGATGATTTAAAAGATAAGTGATATAAAATTTTAACTGTAGGTGTAGAGCCACAATCTATTACTAATAAAAAAATCTATTCTCACTATGGTTTTGATGAATTAGTGAAAACTGATGTAGAAAAGAATCCTGATTGAAGCTTGGTGACAGTTGAATACTACAAAAAATATTTATAAATTTTCGTTTATGAAATTAACAAAAGGGTAGAGGATTTTGCAATATTCTACTATTTTTTCTCAAAAATCTGGAGCTAAAACTTCTTTGTTGCTGAGTGGTAAATCTACTAATCGATCTTTGTATTTTAGATATTTTTCTATTTTTGCTAATTGTTTTATATCTAGTTCTCATTCTTTATTTTGCTGTGAGCTGTAATCAATTTTTGGGAGATTTTTTAGTGGCTCACGAATTGAGTAAACTCATCAAAAAACTTCTTTGAATTTTTTATTGTTTATGATTTTTAAAAATTCTGTTGGTTTTTCCAAAATAGCTTGTCTAGTGATTTTCATATCTTTTGGCTCCGGTCGTGCTAATCATCAGCAAATCATACATTTATTATTTTCTATATGTATATAGTATCATGCTTTGTTAAATTTTTTTCCGTTTGGGGTGATGAATCATCATAGGTTTGTCTTGTATGGTGCTTCACGATTTTTAGGAAATCTTTGGTCTTTGTAGATTCTATAGACACATTGCTTAGCTTTTAGTCATTCTAAACTTTTATCAAATTTTGATATTTCTGTGATGATTTCATCGATGAAAGTGTCGAATGAATCTTTGATTTTTAGGTATAGGGGCTTGTATAATTCAAAAAATTTTTTATCATTAAATTCTTCAAGTCATTTTAGAAATTCTAAAGTCTGAGGATGGAGCATTAATTAAGAATTAATAATTAAAAATTAATAATTAATAATTCGTCATTCTGAGTGAAGTAAAGCATAACGAAGAATCTAAATATTATTCCATAAGATTCTTCGCTGAGCTCAGAATGACAATTTAATGTTAAACAAAAACCTCTCTAATTCAAGAGAGGCTTTGTATGTTTTTGAAATATTTTTTAGTTTACGGCAGATACTAGGTTGTATGTATCTGTAGCAATCATTAATTCTTCTTCTGTAGGTACTACTAATACTTTCACTTTTGAATCTGGTCCTGAAATCATTACTTCTTCTCATCTTATTGCATTCTTTTCTTCATCAAGAGTAATTCACAAGAATGTAAGTTTTTCACATATTTTTTTCCTGATGATAGGTCAGTTTTCTCATACTCATGCTGTGAATATAATTGAATCTACTCATCACATTTCAGCTGTGTAGGCTCAAATGTATTTTACGATTCTATTGATGTATACTTCAAGAGCAAGTTGACATTGAGCATCTCAAGTTTCGATATCTCTCATATCACTGGATTGACCTGAAAGTCAGAGGAGTCATGATTTTTTGTTTAAGATATTTTCAACTTCATCTCCTGTTAAATTTTGTTTTTTTGCTATATAATTTGGAATAGCTGGATCTAGGTCTCCGCATCTTGTTCACATTACCAATCATGCAACTGGAGTAAATCCTGTAGTTGTATCTATTGATTTTCCATTTTTTACTGCTGTGATACTTGCACCACTTCAAATGTGACAAGTAATCATTTTGTGATCATGAATATCTACTCATAGTATTTCAGCTGCTCTACCACTTACATATTTATGAGATGTACCATGGAATCCATATCTTCTGATTTTGTATTTCGTATAATATTCATAAGGAATTGCATACAAGAATACTTCAGGTTTCATTGTCTGATGAAATGCTGTATCAAATACTGCAATTTGTGGGACATTTTCATTCATTAATGATTTGCAAGCCATGATTCATTCAATATTTGCTGGATTGTGTAATGGGGCAATCTCTACGCATGCTTGTATCTCTTTTAGGATATTGTCGTTTATAATTACTGAATCTGAGAAGTTTTCTCATCCATGTACAACTCTGTGTCATACGGCTTCGATTTCTCATATGTTATTCATGATAGCAGTTTCTCATTCAGTTAATAATTTGAATGCTTCATTTAAGGCTTCTTTGTGGTTTTTTATAGGTTTTTCGTAGACTGTTTTTTCTCATTTTGCTTTGTAGTTTACGATAGACATTTCTAATCAGATTTTTTCTATTAGTCATTTTGCTAAAGTCTCTTTTTGTGGCATATTAAATACCTGATACTTCAAAGAAGAACTTCATGCATTGATTACGAGTACTTTCATCTTTTATGTGATAATTAATTTAAAATTGTGAATGATTTAATTATGTTGTTTATTTCGTTTATGTATTTATCAAAAGTCTCTTTTGTGGCTGTATATTGTAAAATGTATACGATATTGTTTTTGATGAGTACAGTTTGTTGAGATTGGATATTTGTGTCGTTTTCAACTGTCTCATATATTGTGCTTTTACCTTTTATTCCATTGATTTCGATATCTGTAGTTTTGATTTCTTTGAATCATTCTGATATTCCATCTATTTTTTGCATACTATCTTTGTAATATTCTTCCAAATCTGTGTCTATTTGTGGTGTCTGAATTGTGATTCATAAATTTTCACGTAGGTCTCAATCTTCTGGTGTATATACTATTACAGAAAATCCATGCTCATTTTCTACAAAATTCCATTGATTTGGTATGCTAATTGTGAAATTGTACATTTTACTTTCGTATTCATATCTTCATTCATTGCTTATTGGGGTTGTGTCTTCTTCTGCATTGGTTTCATTGTCTGTCGTTTCATTTGATTCTATTCATATTTCTTCTTCTCAATTATTAGGTTCTAAAATAGTGTTTTCTTCTTGTGTTGGGGTAATTTCATTTTCTGTAGCAGTTGATGTGCTTTTTGAACATCATGCTGCGGAAATTAAGAATATTCATAGTACTACGATTGGGATTAGTTTTTGTTTTTTCATGTCCATTATTTTATATTAAATAAAAATTTGTATGCTTTATACGCATTTATCTGTATACTAAAATTAAATTATATTTCAACTTTTTATGATGATTTTATATAAAAATATTTTTTGCTCAGATTAATATCGTATTATTCGATTTTTTTCGATCAACAATTTCTTGTCAAGACTTGTCTATATATGTCAACTTATCTATTAAAAATCATCATTCTTTTGTTAATGTTTCTAGTTCAGATATTGAAAATATATGATAGAATCTTTTTTTTGTCTCTCATCAATTTTTCCATGGTATGGATAGGTTTCTTCGTTTGTGTTTTCAAAGTGTGATAATGCACTTTAGAAATGAGTTAATTATTGTTTTTTTGAATTTTTTCAGGAATCGTTTTGAAAGTGACCAATTTATCATTATTATTTTCCCTCAATATTTTAATGTCCTATAAAAGTGTTTCATTAAAAAAATTTTTTCTCATTGAGTTGGAATGTGTTGAAAACTAGCTATTCATATTATGAAATCGTATGATTCTTGTGGTATGTCAGTTATGTAATTACTGATGTCGTCGCATATAAATTTGTGTTTTGGATTATCTTTTTTTGCAAATTTTAATAGTTCATTTGATATATCTACTCATGTATAATTAATTTTTATTCATTTAAGATTTTTTTCTAGATATTTGATACATCTTCCTCATCCACATCAAAATTCTAATATTTTTACTTCTTTCTTTCAGGATTTTTCGATTTCATCTAAAATTCGTTTTCAGTCTGTTCGAGGTTTTTGTCTAGTTTGGTGATATTTTTTTGCTTCGTTATCGTAAAAATTTTTTAATTCATTTTTTATGTTCATGAAAAATTTTGTATATTTAAAATATTGATTGGTTTGTGTATGCACTTTGTTCTTCATTTTTTATTTCATCTTTTGGCTTTGCAAGTTTTAGAAAATCATTTATGTCAAATGTGATTTCGTTTTCTTCTACTGCTACTTTTTTGAAATGTAACAGATAAAGTAGGACTAGTACAGTCATCCTTACATCGTTTTTGCAATACTCTTTAGCTTTGTTTAAATGTTTTTCGTCTCAAGTTTTTAGGTATTCTTTCCACAATACTTCTACTTCACTTCATCATCATTCTAATGTCTTTTGGCTACTTCATGATCATCACTCACTTCATCATATTAGCTCTGATACTTTATTTAGTGATAATCTTTTTCATGTCAAATTTCGCATGAAATAGAATATATCTAGGCTCTTTTTGTTGATTAATTCGATTTCTTGTTCGGTAAATCATCATTGTTTTATTGTGATTGGATTGTCAAAAGCAAAGCTATTGAATCATATGATATATCCATCAAAATCTATTAATTTTTGAGCAAAATCATGTAAGTCGTCTATTCATATGTAGCTGTATTCCATTTTTCATTCGTTTGGACAACCAGCATATGCTAAAATGAATTTGTATGTGTCTAAGTTTCATGATCATACGGTGGTCTCGATGTCGTATACTATATATGGTTTTCAGTTTATTTTGTCGTATTGTCATGTCTTGAATATATCTATGAGTATTTCTTTGAATGTCTTTTGTCATAGCATCCTTTCTTTTTTGATGATATAATTTTTTAGTAAATCATTTAATCATCATTTATTGTTCATGGGTATTGTTAGTTGAATTTTTTCTATTTCATCGGATAACTCTAGCATTTCTCATTTTTGAGCGATTCTGAAAAAGACATCTCATTTATCAAAGTAATATATTTCATTTCCATCTTTGAATATAAATTTGATCATGTCATTTATTCATTGAAATCTTTCTTTTTTTATGATGCTATATAAGTGTGGTATGAATGAGTTTTTTACTGTTTTAATCTCTTCTAATGAAAATTTTTTGTACATATCTGGAGTATTAGTTTAATAAATTATTGTCATTGATATTGTGATACGGCATTTTTGTCGTATTGTTCTATGTATTTGAGGGGATCAGCTTTAAAATTATTTATCTCATTTGCATTTTCTTCATTTATTATTAATTCCATTCTCCTTATCTTTATATCTTTGTCATAGAAACTCAGTGAGTATAATGTCTCGCTGTCAGGATTGAATAATCCATCGAAATTTATGTCTCACATAGAAAATTCTAGATATATATTTCCATCTGTTTGTTCTTGGATATTTGATATTTCCGCTCATAGGTATTGTGTGATTGTTTGCAATGTCATTATTATATTTAATGAGGCTTCTTCTGTGTTGCTGTTTTTGATTTCTCTTTGGTAAGCTAATATGTCATTTATTATTTTTGGTATTGTGATGTCATTAGTATATATTCATGATATATAATTACTTATATCTTCTTGTAATTCTTTGTCTGATATTGATACATTTTGTAGGTTATAATTTTTCATAATAAATCTGTATGCTATTCAATCGTCTCTCTTGATATATATTTTGTCTGCTCAACAATCTAAGACAGTTCACATTCATTCAATTTTTGATTTTATTATTTCACATGGTGTAGAAAGATTGTCTGATGAATATATTTTGATTGATTTGCTGATGTAATCATATACATCCAGGAATGTATAATCTTTTTGAGCAAGTAATATATTTAATGATTCTGTAAGATTTTCGTGTTCTGTAATTCCAATTTTGTTTGCAATTAATTTTCAGTTTTTGTTTTCAAAATTTGCTGATATGTATAGTGGATCATCAAGTCATGCTATAGTCAAGTATCCATTTATTCTGATTATATTTCATTTTATATCATCGTTGGTTACTCTTAAATATGATAGTCATTTTAAATTTTTTAATAATTGATTCATCTCGTTTTGTTCGTGTGCAATTATTGTGTTTGCTACTGATGTAGCTCATAGTTTTGTGAGTTCCTTGTTGCTTATTTTTGATTCTAATCAGAAGTGTCATTCAAGTTTGCTACCATAATTCATGGCATATATATCGTTTATAATTCAGTCTAGTTCGCTTCTTTTGTTGTCAGTGAGTTTATATTTTTTTACATTTAAATTTGGGATTAAGTAGACATTGTTGATCCAATATGTGATATCGTAATAAATAGGATCAATTGCTCACTCTTTTTTTAGGAGTGAGGATATGTAGTTTAAGTATGTTGTGAAATTTGCCTCATTGATTATTCATTCTGATACATTATTGTATAATATTTGTTGATAAGATATTAATTTGTATGCATTTACATCAGGATCGTTACTTAAATTGGATTTAATGTATCCATTTTCTAGTTGTTGTTGAATACCAAAAAATGATTTTATTGACAAAAAATCATCGTATAATGATCATCCACATTGAGTCATGATTCATTCTATGTCTGCACCGACATCGTGGGTGTATGATACATATTTCATGATTCACTCACAGAATTCGTTTTTGTATTCTGTCTGTTTTATTTCGTTAAATACTTTGTTTAATCCAGCATAGTCTGTGGATAAATTGTATACATAGAATGTTCCAACAAAATTTGATATAAATTGTTTGCAGAGAAGATTGGGATTGCTTTCTAGACAAGATACAAAAAAAGTATTTGAAATACTATCATCTGTAAGTGGGAGGAGATCATCTTGTTGCTTTTCAAGTTTATCTTTGTAATCTTTGAAAATTATGTCGTTTATAAAATTTTCTAGACTGTCTATATCGTATCATGAGTTGAAATAATTTTTATTTTTTAATGTGTTTGTAATGCTTAGATGTAGGACTCTTGGCATGACAAAACCTTTGTATTTAATTAGATTATTTATGGAAAATATTTCTCATATGGTGTCATCTTTTTCAATATCTCATTGTATAATTTTTGTCTCAATATTACTGTCTTGGAAATTTCATTTTTTTTCGTTTAATTCAGTTAGTAGCTTTTGTCTTTCAGTAGGATATTTGTCTACTCGGTTTAATGCAATTGTATTTTTTGATAATTGTGAAAAGATTACAATAGCTACTATGATTATTAATATGAAAAACAAATAATTAAATACAAAATTATATATTTTTTTGTATCGCATAATTGTAAATCATGGTAATTCTTTTCAATCTATTTTGTCATATATACTCATCTTTAATTTTTTTATATTTATTAAATTTTAAATTGTCTATAAATTATAATTTTCTCTTGAAAAAGCAACACAAATATTTATTAATCCTGTCGTTGTTTTATTTTTATAATTAATTGATAATATGAAGAAAAGTTTATTGTCATTGTTGATCTTAGGATTATCAACATTGATGGTTGCTGGATGTACTCCTGCAGAGCCAGAAGAAGAAGTTAACGAAGTAGTAGTTGAAGAAGAAGTTTTACCAGAAGAAGAAGTAGTTGAAGAAGAGGTTGTAGAAGAAGAAGTTGTAGAACCTGTTGAAGAAGTAGTTGAAGAAGTAGTTGAACCAGCTGAAGAAGTAGCTGAAGAAGAGGTTGTAGAAGTTGTTGCAGAATAATTTCTTGACAAAAAAAATGCAATCTTTATATTTTAAGAGTGATCCTTGTCGATTGCTCTTTTTTATTATTAAAAGTTGGTTTTGCGTTTAAATAAGTATGTACAAGAAAATTTGTGAATATCTAGAAGATCTTTTGTAGAATATGTGACAAAATGATTCGTGTTTTTGGATTGAAAAAAAGTTGAATCAATAGGTATTGAAGTCTCTTGATGAGAAAAAATAGAGATAAAAAATTTGAAAATTAATAAAAAAATAGTTATGTGAGGTGGGTTTGATATAGTATTGTTTAATAAACCTATTTGATATGTCTGTTCTAGATCTGATAAATTTAACAAGACGGTATATGAATTATTACCTAAAGATTTACAAAAGTATTTTTATATTGGTAGATTGGACAAAGATAGCAGATGATTATTATTGTTGACTAATAATTCACAATTAGTCGATAAATACCAACATCCAAGGCATCAAGTGGAAAAAGAATATGTTGTACAAATCGATAGAATGTTTTCTCATGGAGATTTTCAAAAGGTAAAAAAATGAATAGAAGATGAATGAGAAAAATTGACTGTAAATACTATGAAATATTATTCACAAAAAAATAAATATTTTGTAAATATAATACTCTGAGAGTGAAAAAAGAGACATATTCGTAGGATTATGAAATGCTTGTGATATAAAGTATTGGATTTGGTAAGAATTCGTGAATGACAATTTGAATTGTGAAATTTGAAAGAAGGATGCTATAAAAAATTAATAATTAAGAATTAATAATTAATAATTGTGGAAATTTTTCATTATTAATTATTACATTCTTCATTTTTAATTGTTAATTATTATTTATTCTCATGTTTAAGAGAAGATATAGATTGAAATGAAAAGATGTAAATTTCTTGGTGAGGAGAAGACAATATTTTTCAAATTGATATTTTTGATTTTTTTATTTTGATCAATATCCAAATTTAAAATTTAATCAAATATCTGTAAACATACCTGTGAAATATAGTAAAAGGGCAGTACAAAGAGTAAGATTGAAGAGAATAATCAATAACTATTTATTAGGGAATTGATATGATAAAAAAAATATTAACTGAAAGTTTTATAAAATTTTTGTATTTATAAATAAGAATTCTATATCTGAGCTAAAAAGTCAAATGGAAAAATTTGACAAAAGCTATATAAATCATTATATTACAGTACAGTTTGAGAAATCTTTTTTAAAATTTATAGATAAACTATGAAAATACACGAAAGTCTGTGAAAAATAAGAGATTATTTTTCTAGAAAAAAGTCCAAAATTGATGATAAAGTTGTAGCAGAAAGTAATGAGTTGGCAAATATTGAAAAGCAAATTCAGCAAGAGACACAAAAAATAACTATATATAATGATTGACGATCGACATCAAAAATTATAAAGTTTTGGTTGATATGACTTTTGGTGGTGGCATTGTGATATTTTGGATATAATGTGCTGAATTTGATATTCTTGATTATTTCTGCATATATCTTTTCTATTATTGTTGAATCATTGGTGGCTTTTTTGGAGAGAAAAAAGATGAAAAGATCTGTAGCATTGTTTTTGTCATATTTGATTTTTGTGATAGTATTGCTTTGATTTGTGATTATAATAATTCCATTTATATTTAATCAGGTTTCTGAATTTTTATCTATGGGATTGAGTTATGTCTCTAGTATGCAAGCAGAGGTAGCAAGTAAGTGAATCACTGCGATAATAAATGATTCTAGATTTTTGTCTGATGGAATAAAAGAATATATAATTGATTATATCGCAAATAATGATGTGGCTGCACAATTACAGGTATCTCTACAAAAGAATTTGAGTGATATAGTAGCTACAGGGCAGACTTATATCTCTCGTATATGATCTTGGTTTATCTGATTTATATCAGGATTTGCCACATTTTTTGCTCAGTTTCTTTTGTTTTTTACATTGTCTATATTGTTTTCGGTAGACAAAAAAAATGTGACAAATTTTTTGTCTGGTTTTGGATGAAAAGACAAATATAAAGTGAATAAATTGAAAATTGAAAAAGTATACAAAAATATGGCAGTTTGGTTGAAAGCTAGATTACTGTTGAGCCTGTATATCTCTATTACTGTATGAATTACATTGGTGATAATGTGATGGTGTGGAGTCGAGATACCAAATAAGTTGTGAATTGCAGTAATTGCATGACTTTTGGATATTATACCTTATATATGACCTATCTTTACGTGAATATTGTTGTTTGTGGTAGCTATATTGTATAATTCATTCTTGGTAGCGATATTGATTGTCATAATATTGTATGTGTTCAATCTTGTACAAGAAAATGTATTGACTCCAGTTCTGATGAAAAAGGCTTTGGGAATTAGCCCTGTGCTTATTTTGATATCTATGATGCTGTGATGAGTGATTATGTGATTTTTGTGAGTTTTATTATCTGTGCCTATAGCTGTGATACTGGTGATATTTTTCTGACATATAGATATAGAAATGAATGATACAGATGAGATTCTATATGAGATAAAAGATAGGACTCATGATACTGTTGAGGGTGTAAAAATGCAGGTTGATGCAAAAATAAAGCAGAAAAAAATAAAAAATATTTAATTGTGTTTGTTTATTAAAATGAGGCATAAGTTATTTTCTTTGTATTGTAAAATTTTGGCTGTATTTTCTAGAAGATATTTGAAAAAATGTAAGCCATATATTATTTGAATAAATTGAAGTGTGTGAAAAACTTCTTGTAGGATGATAGTTTATCAGACATTATGTAAATTTATTAATAATAAAAAAATTTATACATCCAATAAAAATTTTAATTGAGAACTTGGGCTATCTCTGTCTATATTCAAAATTGAAGAGTTTTCGCCAACTCCATGGTGTGTGATAAAGACATTTTTTTATGTGATGTGGACTGCATTATTTGGAGAAAAATTATATGATATAATTGTCTTGGAATATGGTATAGATCGTCCTATGGAGATGGAGTTTTTATTACAAATTGCAAAACCAAATATTTGAATCTTTACTGCTATTGATTCTGTTCACTCTATGCAATTTGGAAATCCTGCAAATATTGCAAAAGAAGAGAAAAAAATGGTACAGAACACTTTGGATTTTGCATTTTTAAATGCTGATGATCAAGATGCTATGTCTTTGATCTCTGGTCTGGAGATTGATTATTTGACATATCAGACCCAATGATATGATGCAGAGAATGTTGATATTTCTTTTGATAATGAGACATTTAAATATGAAAATGATAATCTTTGTGTAAGTTTTGATTTGTCTGTTAGGCAGAAAAATCTCAATGTGACGACTAATATTATTTGAAAAGCAAATTATGGATATATATGAGTGGCATTGGCTATTGCAGATATCGTAAATTACAAAGATGGAAAGTGATCTATCTTGGATAGCTTTGATGATTTATATTTGGAATATAAATTGCAGTGATGAAGATTGTCTGTGTTTGATTGATTGTATGATTCATTAATATTTGATTCTACTTATAATGCTTCTCCATTGAGTGTAGAAAAGATTTTGAATACAGTACATAATGTAAAAAGAGACTTGTTCCCTGAATCTGAAATCTGGTTAATGCTTGGTGATATGAGGGAACTTTGAGATTTAACAGAAAAAGATCACAGGAAAATTGCACCGTATGTCCATTCAGTAGCGGATAGAGTATTCTTGGTATGAGAAAATATGAGAAAATTCCTAAAAGATGAACTGTGAAAGGTGTGATATGATATGTCAAAGGTAGAGGAGTTTTCTGATTCTGTGACATTGTGAGATAGAGTAAAGGATGAGTTGAAGAAGACAGATTCAAAAATATTGATTATCTGAAAAGGTAGTCAAAATACTATTTTTTTGGAAGAGGCTGTGAAATTATTATTGGCAGATGATGAGGACTCAAAAAATTTGGTGAGACAATCTGAATGGTGGCAAAAAAAGAAAAAGAAATTTTTTGATTCAGTGGAGAAGTAGTTGGATGGGTTCAAACACACTTCTCTTGAGAGGGTAGTGTATGTACTATTGATATTGTGCAAAGTAAGTGATTTGTCAATTTTCTATTGATTTTTAATTTTAATTTTTTATATATTTAGTCGACGGTCGTCAGTCAACAGTCTTCAGTTATTAAATCTGTAGACTGCAGACAATCTATTGTCGACTACTTTTAATTGTTAATTAATAGTTATGCCAAGGAGAAAATTAGAAAACAGGACTATCGAAGTGATTTTGTTGGAATCAAACAAACACTTAGGAGAAAAGTTTGAGATAGTTAGAGTAAAACCTATTTTTGCTAGGAATGTTTTATTACCAAAAAATATGGCAGTATTGGCTACAGCTGATTCGGTAAATAAGTATTCTCAAAAAATTAAAGCTTCTGAAAAAGAAAGAGCATTGAAAGCTGAAGGATTTAAATGATTGCTTTCAAATATTGAGAAAGATGGAGGATTGGTATTCACTGGAAAAGTAAACAAAGATGGTACGTTGTATGCTAAAATTGATGAAGCTGACATCGCTAAATTGGTAAAAGAAACTTACAAACTAGATGTAGAGGATCATTTCTTCAAGATGAAAAAGAAAATCACAACTATTGGAGATTTCGTTGTACCTTTCTTGTACAAAGATATCAAATGAGATATTGCTGTGAGAGTTAATGCAGAAAATCCAGAAGTAATCGAGAAAAAAGAAAAAGTAGTAGTAAAAAATGAAGAATGAACAAATAATAATGAAGAATGAAAGGAAGAAAATAAAGAAGAAAAAGCAGAAGAATCTGCAGAGTAATTTGTAACTTAATATATAAAGAAATCTCACAATTAATTGTGGGATTTTTTATTTTTCTTGATTTTTTTGATTAATTATTTATCATGCTTTTTACAAAATTAAAAGTATATGAAGAAACAAAAAAAAGAGAAAAATTTGTCAACTTTGGTTTTGTTTAAACCAAAGGCACTCAAAAATCACGGCAGTGGCCTGATGCTGGAGGGATTGCTTAGACCATCCTTTTTCTTTGGCTATGAAATAGCTGAACTCAAGAAACTCAAGATGACAAGGGCACAGGCAGAGGAATTCTATGCCGAACACAAAGGTAAGCCATTTTATCAAAAATTGGTGAATTTCATGTCGAGCAATTATATAGTTGCAATCCGGATTGAGTATCCGGTGGATGAGCCAGATTTCATTGAGAGATTCAGAAAGTTTGTGATTGGTGCTACTGATCCGAACAAAGCTATGCGAGGAACTATGCGGCAGCTTTTCGGTGCAAAGAAGGAGTATGCAGAGGGACTTCCGTCAAATGGAGTCCATGCTTCCGATTCTCGTGAATCAGCAGCAAGAGAATTATCATTCTTTTTTACCGATTTTGTGGCATGAACATGGGGCTTTTGCCCCTTTTTTTCTTTTTTTTAAAAATAATCTTTTAAAATGAATAAAAATATGTAATTAAGTAAGATAATATATTTTATATTTTCAATTTATTTGTTATGGTTGAAAATAGTTTGAATATATCTCCTGAGGTGCAGGATATTATCAAAAAATGTGGCGGATATAATAATAAATCTGCTTGTGAGATTATCTGATTAAAATTTGCATGATATAGTAAATATCACACAGATATTACTGGAAAATTTACTAAAATATCAGGTTTTTCATTTATTTGAGAAAATTTATCTCAATTTGAGTGAAAATTGGATATGAGTATATGAATCATGCTTATGCAGCACTGACAGCATGAACAGGTGTTGCTACATTTGGAAAAGTTTGATGATATTGATGGAATATTGACACTTGCAATGACATTATGTCCTAGGTCTTTTTGGCTATTGGTCTCTCGTATGGATATAAAAGTGATGACTACTATGGATTTGATCATAAAATTGATAAATTTATGATATGGCTCTTCTGTGGTGGAAAATTTACCTATATTGCAATGAATTGATTATAAAAAAATATTTGATATTTTATTGGAAAAGACACCATTAGTTTTGTGAGAAGCAATTTGTTATGATCGCATAAAAAATTTCAAATGAATAAATGGTGATTATTATGATGATAAATCTATAATATATAAATTATTGGAAAAACATAATTCATGGGTATGGAAATGAGTTGCTGAACATTTAGATAGGTTTGAGGATTTAGGTGTGGAGGATTATAATAATATCGCAAAAAGGATGATTGAGAAGTGAGAATGAAATCTGGTGGTAGAAAATATTTGTAAATTTCATGGATTGACATGAGATATAGCAGATATGTTGGTAGATGCTTGATTGTTTGGTAAGATGGCTCACAATAAAAAATATGGTCGTCTGTGAGTGAACAAAAAATTTTTCTGATGGGGATTTAAATGATGGTCTCCATCACAAAAGACGGCACAGCAATTATTAGATAGATGAGATTGAGCTGTGGTGGGAAAGTATTTATTGAAGTTCCATTGATTAGAGATTGACAAAGATTTTGCTTTGAAATTAATAGAAAAAAAATGATGAGATTATATTTTTATGCAAGATAATGTCTGATATTTTAGTGGACTTGATAAGCAAGCTCGTAAAGAAATATTGTCTGCATCATTTGGAAAGTATGGGATGTTGTCGTGAAATTCAATATCTTTTTGATATTCTTTTTCAAATATGGTAAGGAAATTTGATGATGAGGAAATATATGAATTATTGGATAATGCTGTGAATGTGTGAAATGCAAAAATAGTTGCGAAAGTATTGAATTTTGTTTCATTGGATTTTGATAAGGATTTTTTGTTTAAATTGGTTTCATCAACTGAGAAAATAGGAGTAGAGATAATGGATGCATTTGAACAATTTGAAGGATTGACATCACAAGATTGCGAGAAATTAGCTAGGATTTTTGTAAAGAATTGAGAAGAAAATGTAGTAGTATTGTTTAGAAAAAAATTGTGATTAAGTAAAGAATTGTGTGGTCAGATATTGTCATGACAGTAAAATTTGTTTCATGTATCTTTGCTTGATAATTAAATTTCAATTAATATAACAAGATTAGTTCTTTATTTTTTATGAAACAAAAATTTATGTTTCAGTTGGAATCAAAATTTAAGCCAGCATGAGATCAGCCAGAAGCAATAAAAAAAATTATTGATGGATTTTCTAGTGGAAAAAACATACAGACATTGCTCTGAGCTACATGAACATGAAAGACATTTACTATGGCAAATATAATACAACATTTGCAGAGACCCACTCTTGTAATTTCTCACAACAAAACCTTGGCCGCACAGCTAGCTACTGAATTAAAAGCTTTTTTTCCACATAATGCTGTACATTATTTTGTGTCTTATTTTGATTATTATCAACCTGAATCTTATTTGCCTGCTACATGAACTTATATAGAAAAGGAAGCTACAATAAACCAAGAAATTGAGATGTATAGATTGGCCACTATGGCATCACTTTTGAGTAGACAAGATGTGATTGTGGTGGCATCAGCTTCTTCACTTTATGGTTTGTGACAAAAGAGATTTTTCCAAGAAAATTGTCTGGTAATGGAAGTATGAAAGACATATGATTTCAAAGAATTGAAAACACAATTGTTGAAAATGCAATATAAACCAGTTCATGGAAAAATAGAGCATTGAATGTTTGATTTTAGATGAGAAGTATTGGATATATTTACGAGTACTGAAAAATATGTCTATAGATGTATTTTTGATGATGATAAATTAGAGAGGATTGAATTTAGGGAGTCTACGACTATGAAATTGATTGATGAAAATGATGATCAAATCTATTATGGATGATGACATTCTCACAAAGTGATAGTTTGGCCTGCTACTCAATTTATCCAGGATACATCTCATTTGGAAGATATCCTTTCTCAGATGAATGCAGAAAAAGAGGTTAGAGTAAAAGAGTTTCAAGATCAAAAGATGCTCGTAGAGGCTGAGAGAATCAAAAAGAGAGTAGAGTATGATATCAGGATGATTAGAGAGACAGGATTTGTGACAGGTATAGAAAATTATTCATTATATTTTGATCGTAGATTGCCATGAGAACCGCCAAATACAATTTTTGATTATTTCCCTGAAGATATGTGTCTGATTATAGATGAGTCTCATATGACATTACCTCAATTACAAGCTATGCCACAAGCAGATAGATCTAGGAAAATGAATTTAATCAAATATTGATTTAGACTGCCATCTGCTATTGATCATCGTCCATTGAATTTTGGAGAGTTGGAGATGATTTTGTGATGGAAACCTACTTTGGATAAAGAAGATTATATAGATGTATTGAATGATGCATCTGATACATACAAAGAATTGGTACATAAATCTGAAAAAATAGCTAAAGCTCGTGGAGAGAATCAACTTTCTGTAGTATTACAAAAGAAAAAAGAGAAAGCGAAGACTTTATTCCTTTCTGCTACTCCTGCATCGTATGAAATGAATCTTTCAAAGCAAATTGTGGAGCAGATTATCCGTCCTACTTGATTACTTGATCCTGTCACATATGTATATCCAAAGACGGTATGATATGATGAATTGGAAAAGAGTTTTGAGGAATTATTGCAAAAAAAACCTAGATTGAAAGATTTTGCTGATGGATATAGCTTGAAGTGAAATCAGAAAGAAATTTTTGAGGAATAATAACGGCTTGTTTGTGACTATTTTATCCTATAAAACTTGATTATTTATCCGAAAATATTAGTTGTTGATTTTTGATTTTATGAAATTTTGCCGAGATTGTTGTGGTGTCATAGTGGTGACTCATGTATAAGATGTGATTGTGTCTTTTTTTGTATTTTCTGGTTCTTTGTCTGCATTTGTATTTTTGTCATCGTAAGGTTCATTGAATCTAATTATCATTTCATTGTAAAATAATGTGTTATTTTTGTGTGCTAAGAAATATGGAGCATATTCAGAATCAAGGTATGCTTTGTAAAAATTTTCGGAATATGCAATTTCTTCGTTTATTTGTTCTATGTCTGTCTTTACTCTAGCAATTTCTTGGATGATGGTGCTATAATTCATGTATGTCTTTACGGTAATTACCATGATCATTACAAATAAAAAAATACCAATCGTAGTGATTTTGTTTCAGTATTCTGAGATTATTTCGTATAATTTATTTTTCCACATAGTAAAATTTTTATGTAATATAGTTTGATAGTTTGTGATTCTTGGTTGAAAATTCAAGAGAAAAATGTAAATTAGTCGTTAGTCTGTAGTCGCTTGTCGTTAGTTTATTAAATTAAAAAGCTAGTGACTAGAGTCGTATGACTGTAGACTAAAAAATTTTATGAAATAAAATTTTTTCTATGGCAATACACAAGTTACCAGAGTATGTGATAAATAGATTGAAAGCATGAGAAGTAGTCAACAGACCATCTAGTGTAGTAAAAGAATTGGTAGAAAATAGTCTGGATGCATGAGCCAAAAATATTGAAGTGAATATAGTAGATGGATGAAAAAGTATGATTTCTGTGCAAGATGATTGAGAATGAATCCAACTTTCTGATATGGATTTGTTGTTGGAGAGATATGCTACATCCAAGATTAAGACTGATGAAGATTTGATGTCTATTGCTAGTTATGGATTTAGAGGGGAAGCATTAGCAAGTATTTCTGAAGTATCAAAAATTACGATAGTCACCAAGACTGAGTATAGTGAGATAGGTACTAAATTTGTAAAAAGATGAAATGAGCAAGTGATGAGTCATTTGCCGGTGTCGTTTGCACATGGTACTACGATATATGTGGAAGATCTTTTTTACAATGTGCCAGCGAGATTGAAATTTCTAAAATCTGCACAGACAGAATTTTATTATTGTTATAATTATTTTGTAGATGTCGCAATATGGCATTATGATAAATGATTTGTTTTAAAAAAAAATGATAAGATTGTGTTTGATTTGAAACCCACAGATTCTTTGATAGTGAGGATAAATGATATATTTAAGAGAGATTGGACAAATAATTTATTGCCATTACAATATTCTGATGAAAATTTAAAGATAGATTGAATATTGTCGGATCCTAGTATCCGTTTTGGGTCAGCGGATAATGTAAAAATATATGTCAATTCTCGCCCTGTACAGGATAAGACTGTGTACAAAGCATTGATGGATGCTTATCGTAGACAGTTGACACCATGAGAATATCCATTAGCTGTGTTGATGCTTGAGGTGAAACCTGATATGATTGATGTAAATGTCCATCCATCAAAATTGCAGGTCAAATTTGTAGATTCTCAATCTATTTATCAGAATGTATATAATACTGTATTGGAGACATTGTGAAATAATAAAATTACAGATTTTAGCAACAATACTTTTGTCTCATCAAATGTAAGTCATGGAGATGCTCATAAATCATATAATCCTTTCCCTGAAGTAGGGTATAGGACAGGACAAAATGTTTTCATGTGAAGTAGAGATATCCATGATACTCCAAAATCATTGTTTGGACAAGATGATATCCAATTCCCAAATGTATGAAATACAAATCAGTGATTTGATTTATGATGAGAGTTTACTGGTACAAATAATAAAATTTGAGATTATTTAGTAGTGTGACAGCTCTGGAATAGTTATATCGTTTTGCAGTCTGATGATTGTCTGTACTATGTGGATCAGCATGCATTAGCAGAGAGGATTGCTTTTGAAAAGATGAAAAAAAATACAGATTTTTCAAAAGAGCCATTGTTACATCCAGTAAAATTTAATGTGACTGATGTAGCTGATTTGGATAAAAAAATAGATGAAATTAATCAATTTGGATTTGATTGTTCATTATTGACTGAAAATATGATGGTAGTGTATTCTGTGCCAAAGGTATTTATAACATATCCAGTGGATTTGGAAAAATTATTTAATTATATTTTGTATTTACCAGAGATAAATTTTGATCATATGTTGGATGGAATTTATGCCACAAAAGCTTGTAAGACTTCTATAAAAGCATGACATAAGCTGTCTCTCACACAGATGATTAATCTGATCCAAGAATGATTTGAAAATATTGATGGGATGTTTGTCTGTCAGCATGGTAGACCATCATTTGTCAAAATCGATAAGAAAAAAATTGATGAATTATTTGATAGGTAAAAATTTTGCATAGCAAAATTTTAGTCTCTAGTCGCTAGTCGACAGTCTGTAAAATTAATTATTTTATATATATGTATGGAATGTTATGAAAAAAGGTAAAATAATGTTCTTCTTGTTTGTATTGTTGTTTTCATTTTTTTGAAATGTGTTTGCATACAAGGAATTGATGATTGAGGATTTGGATTGAAAGCCAATCAGGGTGATAAAAGTAGTATTAGATTGACAAGATTTTGTGATAACATCTATAGCAAAGGCAGGATGAGATACATTGGAAAATTTGGTTAGGAAAGTATGATGAGATACTTGAATTAATGGTACATTTTTTTGTCCTGCGGATTATTCCTACTGTGGAGGAGTGACACATTCAAATTTTGAGAGGATATATTTGTGAGATGGAGCAAGTTATAGTAAATCATGGCCGGAAACTTCTGTCAGGATGATATTTGGATTTGATATAGAATGAGAGCCTTTTATGGCACAAAATAATTATACCGATCATGATGCTGGATTGAAAATGAATACAAATAGTGATAAAATTGATCAATTTGAATTTTGAATGTCTAATTATACAGTATTGTTGGTAGAATGACAAAATGTGATTGATATCAATTCGGTACAATTTTCTTCTAATATGTACAGTAGTGCAAATAGAAATTTTATATGTAGTACAAAAGATGGCTCTACTATCTACATGTGAGTCGTATGATGAATTAGTATCCCAAAATTAGCAGATTATGTGCAGAAAAATTTTGGATGCTATAATGCTTTGGCATTGGATGCAGGTGCAAGTGAGGCGATGGTTTATGATTGAAATGTCTTAGCTAGATCTAGTAGGAGGAAAATAACTGATGCTTTTGTAGTAGTAGATAGAGACACTTATATCAAATTGACATGATATACTCCAAAAGAAAAAGAGCCTTATGTACCAGAAAATCAATATAATTTGACAGAGCAGGATTATTATACAATATCGCTGTTTGATACGGTTTTAACTCAATTGGTAGAGCAGGAGTGAGCAAATTTCAAGTCTTTGGAAAAAAAGGTAATCCGTGAAGCTATTTCTATGGATAAATTTAAATACAACTATCAAAGGAAAGCAATTTTTCATGAATTATTGGTGAGATTGTTTACGATTGATAAATTATAGAAAATCACCCCCTGCCCCCTCTTTGAAAAAGAGGGGGTTATTTTTTTTGAAAAAGTCCCCTCTTTTTTCAAAGAGGGGATTTAGGGGTGATTTATTATTTTTTCTATTTTAATTCGATTGTGTATCCTGTGATTTGGCTTGCAAGCTTGATATTTGAAGCAGCTTTTCCTATAGCTAATGCTTTTTGAGATTCATCCAATGTGATGTATGCTTTTTTGTCTTTGATTTCGATATTGTCTATCTGTGCTGGTTTCAAACAATTTGTTATCAATTTGATATCATCATCTACTTTTTCTATATAATCAATCTTTTCTCCATCCAATAATGATAGTACTGTATTGATTCTATCTCATTTGTGTCATACCATTACTCATACTGGATCAATTTTTTCATCATTTGATTTTACCAATATTTTTGTTTTTTTACCGGGTACTCTGGCAATCTTTTCTATAGTAACTAGTCATTCGTCTAATTCTGGGACTAATTTTCTCAAGATAGCTTCTATATAATCTGGTGTAGATTGAGTGATACTCAAAGTGATTCATCATGTATCTTTTGAAATTTGTTTTAATAATACGAATATCTCTTCTCCTGGCTCGTACATCCTATGAGGGATTTGTCCGTCAGGTGTCAAAACTACAGTAGATCATTCTATATCCAATATTACACTATCTGCATGAGTCCTGATTACTTTTGCTTTTAAAAGTTCTCATTCTTTATTTTGAAATTTCTCAAAGAAATTTTCTCTCTCAATATTTTTAAGTTGTTGTTTGATAGTCTGTGCAGCAGCTTGAGAAGCAATCCTAGACAACTCCATACTCTCTGGTGTAACATCAATCAACAAATCTTCTCATTCTCTGATATCTGATCTGATTGCTTTTGCTTCTTTTAATCATATTTCTACTTCAGGATCTTCTATATCGTTATCTTTTTTTACTAATAATTGCTTATAAATATTTACTGTTCCGTCGTTTGCAATATTGACTACGATGTTTGACTTCTTGTATTCTGGATAATCTTTCCTAAATCATGATCTGATTCACATCTGAACGATCTCAAAGATTTGATAAGCATCAAATCTGTACTCTTCTACAAGTTGACTAATAGCAGCTTGAATGCTCTTTCCGTCTAATTTCATGGAAATTTTGTTTAAAAAATAAAATGAGAATATTAATTCTCATTATGGTCAATTTAATGATATTTTTTGTGTTTGCAAGTGATTTTTTTAAAATATTTGGCATTATTTTTTTAGATGCTTTTTGGCAAAAGGGCAGGAAGCAGTGACTGAAAATCATTGTCATTTGATGTATTCTTGGGCTTTCTGGACTAATTCGTCGGCGATTCATTGTCCTCTCATAGATTCATCGACGAAAGTGTGATATATGTCATAAGTGGTTTTATTGATTTTTTCAAAAGCGATTTCTGCGAGAGTATTTCAATCTTCGTCTGGTAGATAAATCCTGTTTGGCTCTGTGATAAAGTTTTTTGTCATGGTATGTTTTGTTTTCTAAATATGGAATTTATATGGTATTGATTGAAGATGCAAAGTCAAATGGAAAGATGTTTTTGAAAGATTCGATAAAATCAATTGATTTTTTGACAACTTTTATTATAAGATAATTGATGATTTTATTTTAACATTGAATTATGGCATATATTTACATGGATGAAAGTGGAGATTTAGCATTCAGTTGAAAAATATGAACAAGTAAATTCTTTAATATTACTTTTCTTTATGTGCAAAACAAAAGAATCTCCGATTCTATAATAAAAAAACTTCATCAATGGAAATTGTGAAGATGAGAGAAAATAACTGATAGCTTTTTTCATTCATGTCACGAAAGAAAAGAAACAGTTTTTAAATGACTTCAAATAATAGCTCAAAAGGATCTATATATCATGAATTTATCAATTAATAAAAATAGATTTCAAACAAATTTTGATATAGATAAACATGATTTGTATAACAAAGCTGTTGATGAGCTAATTAATTTTGTATTAAGTTCAAAATTTTTAAATAATGATGAAACAATTAATTTTATTGCCTCTCGTAGAGAAACGAACAAAGCACTCAATGAAAAATTTATTAATTTTTTAGAAAATAATCACAAATTAGAAAAGATTAAATTCCAAATTTGATTACCTATAAATGAAAAGTGACTTCAAGTTGTTGATATTATATCTTATGCTATTTCAAAAAAATATGAGTTAGATGATTATAAAATGTATGATATAATAAAGGATAAGATTTTGATTGAAGAAAAAATTTAAGTAAACAAAAACCCCATAGTACACTTTATGAAGGTTCATCCCGAACCCCCGCACTATGGGGATTTACTTTGTTGATATTAGTATACACAAAAATTTTTAAAATGCAAATCTTTTTTCAAGTTTTTTTTGACAAGATTTTTTAAATAAACAAAAACCCTATAGCACACTTTATGAGGGATCATACGAAACCCCGCACTATAGGGAATTACTTTGTTGATGTTATTATACTCAAAAAAAATTAAATGCAAGTTTTTTTGACAAAAAAGATAAAGTGGAGAAGATAAGGATAAAATCATAAAATAAAAAGCTATTCGAAAGGGTAGCTTTTTTCTGATTTAAAATGATTTGAAAATCTAATAAATATATTTACAAAATTAGAGATTTATCTTTTTATAAAAGTTTAATGACGAAGTTAAGTATTAAGTATTCTTGAAAAGAGTTCTGAAATTCTATTGATATTTGCGAGTTATGAAATTCCTTATTATGATTTTGAGAATTTTTTCAAACAGTTTGAAAAGAAAAATGATTTGAAAATTTAACAATAAATGTTGATGAAGCTAAACCATGATGTTTTGACTTGTGATTGTCAATAGATGCAAATACTTTAATTTGAGGAGCTGAAATTATATGAGGATTAGTATGATTCTTAGTAGATATTATAGATATAAAGAAATTTTTTAAGTGAGAAGATCCTGCTTGATATGAACTAAAAGATAATTGAAATATTGCAATAAAAAATAATAGTTGAGAAGTTAAGGTTGTGCAAAAGAATACGTATCTTACTTATATTGATAATAAGCCAAAACTTGATAAAGAGTTACAACAAGCATTTTCTCCAATAATTAATGATCCAGAAATTCAGAATATTTCAATTTGAGAAGTTAATTGAAAAGAAAGAAATGAAGTAGCATTTGTAAATGAAGAAGATGCCCTATATTTTAATCAATGATGATATTATACTGAGGTAGAAAATTGAAGAATAATACAATGAAGAATTGTTACAATGAATATGGATACTTATAGATGAACCATCGAATATGAGAGAAAGAAAGAGTATATAGATTTTTCAAACGTAAAACTGGTAGAAGATCAAATGCAAAAAATAAATTCATCTATGATGAATAAAACAGATATTGTTATAAAATGTAATATAGAATATGAAAAGTGAAAAATAAAACTTATTACGATAGCCAAAGTAGTGGATAGTAAAGTTTTTGAAGAATAATTTGAACAAAAAGAAAACTGTCCGACTTGGACAGTTTTTTTAATACAAAATTTTCTCATTTCCCTTTGACAAACATTTCATTTTCGCTATAAGAAAAATGCGACACTCTTAAATACATTTTTTTATGAAAAAAACAGGCAGGATTGCGAATGATCCGCATTTCTGTCTGTAAAAAGATGTATGTGAAAAAAGAGTGTCGCAACTTTGGTCCTTCGTATTTCCTGCCTGTTTTTTTTGGTTGGGAAGTTTGAGGGCTTTTTAGTTGCGACACTTATAATAAACATGCCAAAAACTTCTTTAATTGAAGCACTTCCTGATATTGTCAGAAAAGGGAAAAAGGAAGCTGAACAAATCATGCAACAAATCGCTGATGGACGAAGATTAAAGTTGCAGACAAATGAAATCGTAATTCCATCGAAAGACACGAATTATCAGACACTCTTTGAAAATTTCAAAAAAGAGTATGATGAAAAAGCTCGACAAAATCATCTGATTTATGGTGATAATTTACTCACTATGGCTGCTCTCATTGCAGGAGATGAAGCAAATGGAGTACCAAGTTTAAGATGAAAAATAGACCTAATATATATAGACCCACCTTATGATAGTAAGGCAGATTATAGGACAAAAATCACTCTGCCTGATGTTTTTTGAAATAACGAAAAAGGAACAGATATCGACCAAAAAGCCACCGTTTTTGAGCAAACAGCGTATTCGGATACTCGAAAAGACTGAACAATTTCTTATTTAGAGTACATGTATCCGAGATTGTATTTAATGAGAGAGCTTTTGAATGAAAAGGGAAGTATTTATGTCCATATAGATTGGCATGTGGGTCATTATGTTAAATTAATTTTAGACGAGATTTTTGGTAAAGATAATTTTAGAAATGAAATAATTTGGAAAAGATGAACTATGAGTGGAGCTAAAGCGGTTTGAAATCAATATGGTAGGAATCATGACACAATATTATTTTATGCAAAAAGTTTTGAGACTTCTTATATAACCCAATATATACCATATTCTCAAGAATATATTAATGATTTTTATGGTAAAATAGATGAAAATGGAAGGAGATATACAACACAACCAATATGAAGTCGTAGTAAAGAGGCTGTAGAAGAATTTGAAAAGCAATGACGCATTGTAGTATCATCATCATGAAATAAAAGGATAAAATTTTATCTTGATGAAATGCCATGAGTTGCTTGTGATGATTTATGGATAGATATAAACGATTTAAGAACTTCATGGAATACAAGTGAGTCCGTAGATTATGCGACACAAAAACCAGAAGCTTTACTTGAAAGAATAATTAAAGCAAGTTCTAACGAATGAAGTATTGTTGCTGACTTCTTCTGATGAAGTGGCACAACTGCCGCTGTTGCTGAGAAACTTGGTCGTAAATGGATAACTTCTGATATTGGAAAACCTGCTTGCATGGTGATGAGAAAGAGATTTATCGATATTAACGAGTGTAAACCTTTTCTTTATCAATCCATTGGTGACTATCAGAGAGAAAGTTTAAGTCAGAATTTCAAATATAAGAAAATTTGAGATTTAGCACAAATTACGATGGCTTTGTATGGAGCTTTACCATTTTTTGCGACAGAGAATCCAAGCAGAAATATGGGATATATGCCAAATGAAAAGACTCTTGTTTATGTAGATAGTCCAAACAAACTTACTTGAATTAATACCCTCAAAAAAGCTATCGCTGAAAGAGATAGTTTTCAATGATGATGGAACAAAGTAGTAGTTTTGTGATGGAACTTTTCTTCCACAATTACCCACGAAATCCAAGAATTAAATCAATGAAATAGTTTAGAAGTTTTGGTTATCCCACCTGATTTGCTCGATAAACTTAGAAGTAAAGGAGGATATCAAGACTTGATTAAAAGTAAAAAAGTTAATTTCAGTTCATTACAATATCTCACGATAAAAGAGCCAAAATTGGAAAGCTGAAGTGAAAAAGATACTTTGACTATTGAGCTTGAAAACTATGTTTTGCTGACTCCTGAAGCTTTACCATTGGATGAAAAAGGACAAGCAACCCTTGGAGAGATTATTGCGAAAGAACCATTATCATTGATAGAATATCGAAGTATTGACCCTGATTATGATGGTGTAGTTTTCCGTAGTGTTTGGCAAGATTATAGGAACAATACCGATAATGATTGAGACCCTTTGAGAGTAGTTACAAAGGCAGTTTTACAAGTAGATAAAAAATCCTGACCAAGAAAAATTTGTGTTAAAACAGTTGATGTATTTGGTCGAGAAAGTGAAGTAGTTGTAGAGATCTAATTTTTGTCCTCCTTTACTTAAAGGAGGTGGCACGAAGTGACGGAGGATTTTTAGTTTATGCTGAATAAAAATCCCCACCCCCGCAATACTGCGGGGGAGCCCCTTTCAATAAAGGGGCACACTCAGAAAATATTTATCAAATTTCTTTCAAATCATGTCTAATCAGTTATTATTAGCAAAAAATTTATCAGAGATAGTAAATCAATCACGAGAAAATGGAGAAATGATTGAGCAGGTTACTCCAACTACTCAAGAATTGCTTAAATTTTGGTTTGATGATGCTTATTGTGATAGCAGACAAGTAAATTTTCATGAATGACAAAAACAAGCAATTCTCAATACGATTTATTGTCATGAAATTCTAAAAGTAGAGAATGTTTGAGATATGTACGATAAAGTTTGAGAATGACTAAGATTTGAAGATTGATTATGATTGGAACATTTAGAAGCAAAAAGGTTTAAGTATCCGAGATATTGCATGAAAATGGCTACTTGAACATGAAAAACTCGAGTTTTGGAAGCGTTGGTGATTTGGCAATACATGAATGCAAAAGCATGAAATGAAAGATATACCAAAAATTTTATGGTCGTCGCTCCATGATTAATCGTTTATGACAGGTTAAAAGATGCCTTTATCTGAAAAAGAAATGAAGAAACAGACAGTAGAGAATTTGAAAAATCTGATTTCAAAATTTTTGAAGATTTGTTTGTTCCTGAACACATGAGAGAAGAAATGTTTGCTTTTTTACAATCAAGTATCGTCACAAAAGATAATATTTGAAAAAAAATTACATGAGATGGGCAGATAATTTTGACTAATTGGCATGTATTTTTGAATAAAAAGGAAAAAGTTGAAAGAAAAGAAGATTTTGACCCACTCACAAATGATTGAGCAAAAGAAGTTTTGGATGATTTATTCCCAGTTAAGCCGTGAATCGCTGCTTGAAATAGCTTGGATACATTGGATAATCAAGCATTATGAGGTTGACAACTCGAATATGTGATAAATATTCCAGATTTGGTAGTATTCAATGATGAAGCCCATCACCTTTGAGATGATGATAAAGATGAGAAAAAATGGCAAGAAGCTATAAATCAAATTGCTAATTGAAAAAATTTTTTTATGCAGGTAGATTTTTCAGCTACTCCATATACTCAAAAATGAAGTCAGAAAAATTATTTTCCACATATTATAATTGATTATGATTTGAAACATGCTATCGCATGATGATTCGTAAAAATTCCAGTTTTGGATAAGAGAAAAGAAATAGCTACTTTATCAAATGCAGAGTTAGATTTCAAAGCAATTAGAGATGAAAGTAATAGAGTGATTTGACTTAGTGCATGACAAAAAGTTATGCTTGAAGCATGATTAAAAAAGCTCAGCATTTTGGAAGAAAATTTTGGAACAGATAAATTGGAATACAATAAATATCCAAAAATGATGATTGTATGTGAAGATACAAATGTTGTACCTTTCGTATCTGAATATTTGATAAATGACAAATGATACGATGAGGACGATATTTTGGAAATTCATTCAAATAAAAAATGAGAAATCTGAGATGAAGAACGACAAATTCTGAAAAATAAATTATTTTCTATAGATAAACACAAAAGTCCGAGAATTATTATCTCAGTTTTAATGCTCCGTGAATGATTTGATGTAAATAATATTTGTGTAATTGTACCACTTAGAGCTTCTGCTTCATGAATTTTGCTTGAACAAACTATTTGAAGATGACTTAGACTTATGTGGAGATGATGAGATTTTGAAGATTTGAAAGCTGAAAATAGGACTAATGTATTACAGAAAAAAATAGCACCAGTCAACTATTATGATATTTTAAGTATTGTTGAACACCCAGCTTTTGAAAAATTTTACGAAGAATTGCTTGATGATAATTTCTGATTTGATGATGGATGAAAAATATCATGAACATGATGATGAGTTTTGTGAGATATGATAGCGGTCGAATTAAAAGATGATTATGAAGAATACGATATTAAATGGCCTATTATTATAAACGATATTGAAGAAGTTCTCAGAGATCCGACTTATTCACTCGACCACTTAAATTCATATCATTTTGCATTTGAAGACCTAAAAAGAATGGTACCACAAAATGAAGTTTTTATCTCAAAGACTTTGTGAAGCGGAACTACATTTGGAGATTATGATGTCGTAATGTGAATTTTCTCTGCTAAAAGTTATAATGATTTTTTACAAAAACTCGTAAATAGAGTGACAAAATATGCTAATGTAAAAGATATAAATAAAAAATGATTTGGAAAAGTTTATCCAACTATGCAAATTGATTTACCAAAATTGACATGAATTATTGATGGATATTTGAGATATAAACTATTCAATAAAAATATAAATTACTTGGAAGATAATAATTGGAAAGTTTTGATGATTGAAGATGTCGCACATTTTGTAATTAAAGAAGTAACGAGAATGGTAATTGAATCTCAAGATTCAGAAAAAAATGGGAAATCTGAAGTTAGTTTAAGAGCTTTGAGCGAAGTAAGTAAACTTAATATGAGAGAAAATTATAGTATCGATGTAGCAAAATGTATTTATCCAAAACTTCAATATCCATCAAATAAATGATGACTTGAAAAAGATTTTATTGAGTTTTGCGATAATGATTCAAAAGTAGAGGCTTTTTGTAAAATAAATGAGTATAAACACACTTTTCTTAGATTTAGATATATTAGAACAGATGGAATCCCAGCTTATTATTCACCAGATTTTGTCGTAAAGACAGCTGAAAAGATATTTTTAGTAGAAACAAAATCAAATTCTGCTGCTTCATGAGATGAAAATGTCCAAAGAAAGAAAAAATCTGCATTAAATTATCTCAACAGAGTTAATGAATTAGAACCTGAAAATAGAGATAATAGACATTGGGAGTATGTCCTTTTGAATGAATGAAGATTTTATATGTTCAAAAATAATGGCTGAAATATTTTAGAGATGTTGGAATCTGCCAAATTGAATGAAATGAGTAAATGATTATTTTGATAGTTAACAAAATATAATAATTTGACTTGATGGATTTCTTTCTATGAAAATAAATTGATAATTGATAAAAGTGATTTGAGAAAATTTTTTTGAGTTGATAGAACCTACAAAATTGCAAAAAGTGAGTTATTAATTCTCTTGAAAAAAAACGAATAATCATTAAATTTGATGTCGGATTTATATATTAATTTGATATTAAATTATGCTATATGATCAATGTATTTCCGTTACGGAATTAAAAAAGGATACAAAAAAAGTATTTGACGTTTTGAAAAAAGAGTGAGAAATGCTTGTACTTGTAAACAATAAACCTATAGCGATTCTCAAGGATATAAAAAATTATTCTATGAATACAAAAGAATATTTTGATTTTGATTTTTGAGAGGAATGAATTGATGCGGATGTGATTTTAGATTATTTCAAGGGTAAATAGTATGGTAGAAAAATTTTTGAAATTCATAGAAAAATCTCAGTATAAAAACGTCCTTTTGAAAACTATCTTTGATATAAAAACTAATAATCTTTCATGATATGATGTGAAACCATTTAAAGGTGTAAAATGAGCATATAGGATTAGGAAATGAGATGTAAGAATAATTTTTAAAAGAGATTGAGAAAAAGTAAAAATTTTGAAAGTTGATAATAGATGAGATGTGTATAAGTAGCCTTAATTTCTATTGAAAATAAATTAATAATTGATAAAAGTGTATTTAGAAAAGTTTTTTATATTGATTAAAATTTTTTGATTATGGCTACATGGAATGATTTGGCTGAATTGATGTTTCCTGATGTAAAAGAGACAATTTCAGATTTGCAAAATAAATTTCCTGCAAGGAGTGGAGTCTGTACTAGATTTGCTCCAAGTCCAACTGGATATTTGCATATTGGAAGTTTGTTCGCATGTTTTACTGCTTGGAGATTTTCAAAGCAAAATAATTGAACATTTATTTTAAGGATAGAGGATACAGATCAAAAAAGACTTATTGAGTGATGAGTTGAATTTTTAATTAATGCTTTGAAAAATTTTGGTATCGGTTTTGATGAGTGAAATTTGTGAACAAATTGTTCCGATGTCTGAGACTATGGGCCATATACACAAAGTCAGAGAAAATATTTTTATCGTGTATTCGCTAAAGCACTTGTGGCTAAATGATTGGCTTATCCTTGTTGGATGACTACTGAAGAAATTGAAAAAATTAGAGCACAGCAGGAATTAGCAAAAATTATGCCATGAATTTATGGAAATTATTCAATATATAGAAATAAAACTGTGGATGAATTAGTTGAGATGGTGAAGAAAAATCCTGATTATATCGTGAGATTTAGATCTCATGGAGATGCAAACAAAAAGATAGTTTTTGAAGATATTTTGAGGTGAAAGGTGAGTATGTGAGACAATTACAACGATATTGTACTTTTGAAATCTGATTGATTGCCTACATATCATTTGGCTCATATCACTGATGATACTTTGATGAAAGTGACTCATATAATCAGAGCAGAGGAATGGTTGACTTCAGTGCCTTTGCATTTGCAACTTTTCCAAGCATTTGATTTACCGGCACCAAAATATTGTCATTTAGCACAGATTTTGAAAGTGGATGAGGAGACAGGGAAAAAGAGAAAAATTTCAAAGAGAAAAGATCCAGAGGCAAATGTAGAATTCTTACTTGAAAACTGATTTGCTGTCCAATGAATTTTGGATTATCTTTATACGATTATGGATTCATGATTTGAAGAGTGGCAAAAAGAAAATTTGGATAAGACTTTCTTGGATCGTGAATTTGCACTTGAAAATATGAATAAATCATGAGCTTTGATAGATTTGGTAAAGATGGAACAGGTAAATAATGCTTATTTATCAAGAATTTCTACAGATCAATTGCTCAAAGAGTGATTAACTTGGGCTGAAAAATATGATACAGATTTAGCTGATTTGATAAAATCAGATATGGGTTATGCAAGGAATGCTTTGAATATTGAGAGGCATACTGAAAAAGATCCAAAAAGATTTTATACATTCAAAGATATTGATACACAACTAAGATTTTTCTTTGATTCTGAGCGAGAGAAATTGGTAAAAAATGATGAGTTACGAGTAAAATCTGAAGATGGAAAAATCAATTGATTTGGAGATTTTGATATGAATGTGATGAAGAATTTTATTGATGAATATATTTCAGTATTGAATTTTGATATGACAGTGGAGGAGTGGTTTGATCAATTGAAACAGATTTGAAAAAAATATGGTTTTGCAACAAATAATGCTGAATTTAAAGAATGATGATATATCTGAAAGGTCTGAGATTTAGCAATGTTTTTGAGGTTGGCACTTTGTGCTTCCAAGAGGACTCCAGATTTGTTTTCAGTGATGAAAGTGATGTGAAAAGAGAGAGTTAGCAATAGATTGCAATTAATAATTAATAATTAAGAATTATTGAAGATAAAGGAAATCCAGACATGAGTTTCATGCTGGATTTTTTTTGAATTTCAAATCGTATACTACTTTTAGTGCATTGTATACTCCTAAGTAGGCCTCTTTTTCTGGTCTCATGATAGCATTGCAATATTTAGACCACCAATACTGCATTCTTTCTTTTACTTCTTTTTCATCCATGATTTTGTATTTTTTTGTCTATTCCAGTGAATAGTTTATGTATCTAATTTGTTATTTCAAATAAAAAGTAGTGAAATATTTAGTACATTTCTCTTACTTACGGTGTGCTATCCCGATTACATCGAGGATATCATTTCATTTTACTTTTGTTTGGCCACAAAAGTAGCCAATCCTGCTGATCCCGCTGAAGACGGGACTCGCTTCGCTTGAGCCCAGGATGCCCTACGGTCAAAAGGCCCTTACACACAATTTTAGCACTTAGTTGTTCTTTACATATTTATGTAAGAATACGAACTCGCTCCTACGACAACGTTGCTCGTTTATGTACAGTTTAATCATGTATGAATGGAATACGAAGTCGCAATAAAATTGTGTGTTCTATGTGATTTTGTTTCATAATGAAATGTTATACCTTTATGTTTTTAATGTGTAGAATTAAAAAAATCTAGATATGAGTTTCATGTTTTTGTAGAATTTTGTATTTTTTTTCAGCTTTATCTCTAAATTGTGAAAAAATTTTTGAAAAATAAAAAAAAGCTATTGGAATACCAATAGCTCTCTGAAACAAAGAGCTCCGGTATGGTTTCATACAACCAATCTAAATACATTTGATACAACATATTTAGATTGATTTTATAAGGATCCGAAGCTCCTTGCTGTGTAGTCTATCCGATCTTGTTGGGTAACGGATCAAGATAGTTTTAAAGAGGAATACCTCTAACACTCTAACCTATTGTACGGTTTACGGACTGAAATCAGCCCGGTGTGTAGTAGAGCCTAAACATAAGTTATTGTGTTATCATAATTATATCCAAAAAATTAAATAAGCAAAAAAAATGGCAGTTTTTATTAAACAAACTTAACCATTTTTGTAAAAATGTGATATAATATGTATAAATTATGGTAATAATATGATCTTTGCCTCCGGCGGGTTACTTTTGGAGCTCCAAAAGTAACCAAAAGAGCTTTTACACACAATTTTAGCACTTAGTTGTTCTTTGCATATCCATGTGAGAGTACGGACTCACTCCTACGATAACGTCGTTCGTTTAAGGACAGTTTAATAATGTATGAATGGATTACGAAGTCGCAATAAAATTGTGTGAGTTTGTTTTTAGTATTTTTGTTGGCAAATCACGAAATCACCCCTAAATCCCCTCTTCGATAAAGAGGGGACTTACCCATTTACTTTGCCCCCTCGTTTTCAAAGAGGGGGATAGGGGGTGATTTAAAATCGAAAGCGGGAATTTTGGTTTGGAGTAAAGAGGTTAAAAATCCCACGCATTTCAGGTACCCCCTTTAAAAAAGGGAATAATATACGAAATCGCAATAAAATTGTGTGATTCTTTATTTTACGTTGAATATCAAATTATTTTCTGATTCTGAGGATATCGTAATGTACTTTTTTCCTATTCAAGCAATCTTGAATCATGGCTTCATTTCTATTTAGATTTGAATTTCCACTTTTGATTTCCAAGAATACTATCTGTTTCAGATATCATGTAGAAAGTCAGTCAAACACTATGTAATCAATTCATTTTCCTATGAAAACTAGGTCTTTGTAGTTGTATGGAAATCATGGTAATATGGGTGCTATCTTTTCGTTTACTTGTCCCATGATCACATGTTTTGACCTTTCTATAGCATTTTTTCTTTGTCCTCTATTTTGAAATCAAAAAAATAATCTTGCAATTAGATATCAGAAAACTGTTCAAATCAGTATTCAGATGAGGATAATTTGTGTGCTTCAATCCATTTTTTATTTTTCTATTGTAAAATGATTTGTTTTTATTATGCTGATAACATAATGTTTTCATGTGTACATTATGTGGTTAAAGTTTGTAATTTCAATACAAAGTTATTCTTTGCTCATTTCGTAGGTAGGGCAGGGTGTAATTAATGATTAAAAATTAAGAATTAATAATTGATGTTTTTTTGTGTATGATTTTTTTATAATACATCTTTTTTTGTTATAAAAAAAGACTCACTTTTGTGAGTCGTGATTGTCGGTAATTGACTTTTTTAGTCCGGTTATCCCTATACCTAGAGCTATAATGCAAAATATTATTATTATAGTTTCTATGGTGGTATTAGCAGTGTCATTTCCTGGGAGAGTCTCTTTTAGTTTTATGATGGCACTGCCTCCAAGGGAGATTGTGGCTATACAGAATATTATCCATTTAGATATTCTGATTTTTTTGTTGCCAGTTTTGTGGTTTAAGTACCAATACATGAGGTATAGTACTATGGCACTAATTTATAATGTAAAAACCCAATTCATAATTTTAATTTTTTATTATTTGGTTGTTGTATTTATTTTTTTTTTTATAGTTTGTCAAGTAAAAATAATTTCTCTTTTGTTGTGATTGATTTTTAATTGTTTATTATTATTTTTTGTTATGTTTTATTTCCTACTATTTTTTAGATGATTGATTTAAATAAAGTTCGTGAAAATGTAGAGTGATACAAGAAAATTTGTGCTGCGAAAAATATTGATATAGATGTGGATGCTGTATTGCAAAAAGATGAGCAGAGGAGGAGATTACAAAAAGAAATTGATGATTTGAAATTTCAGCAAAAGAAGTTTGGAGAAGAAAAGAAATATGAAGAGGCAAAGGCCTTGAAATGAGAAATTCAGGCTAAAGATTCTGAATATCAAGATGTCGTGAAAGAATTGAATTCTGTGCTTTTGAGGATGCCAAATACTGGTTTACATCCAAATGTACCTATTTGAAAAGATGAGACTGAAAATGTAGTATCAGAAGTGCATTGAGAGCCTACGAAATTTGATTTTGAGCCATTGGATCATATTACATTGATGAAAAATCATGATATGGTTGATATAGATAGAGGAGTAAAACTTGGATGATCTAGGAGTTATTTCTTGAAATGAGATGGAATGCTATTGGAGCAAGCTGTTTTGCAATATACTTTAAAAAAATTAGTAAAAAAAGGATTTATTCCTATGAATGTGCCAAATATTGTAAATCCTGAATGTCTCCAATGAACTGGATATTTCCCAGGAGGGGAGGAGGATGCTTATCGGATGGAGAGAGATAATCAGTGGTTGATTGGTACTTCTGAAATACCTGTGACAGCATATCATATGAATGAAATATTGGATGAAGATGAATTACCAAAGAAATATTGTGGATATTCTGCATGTTTTCGTCGTGAGGCAGGAACATATGGAAAAGATACAGCAGGATTGTACAGAGTACATCAATTCAACAAGGTAGAGCAGGTTATCATTCTTCCTGCAGATGAAGAAATGTCTGATAAATATTATTTTGAGATATTACACAATTCTATGGAAGTATTGGATGATTTGAAATTACCTTATCGTGTTTTGCAACTTTGCTCGTGAGATATGGCAATTTGAAAATATAATTCACAAGATTTGGAATGCTGGATGCCATCTCGTAATTCATACGGAGAAACACATTCAGTGACAGCATTTTTAGATTTCCAAGCTCGTAGATTAAATCTTCGTTATCGTGATAGTGAATGAAAGATCAAATATTGTTTCACGATGAATAATACGGCTATTGCTACACCTAGAGTTTTGATTTCACTTATTGAAAATTATCAAGATAAAGACTGAAATATTGTCGTACCAGAAGTTTTGAGAGATTATATGGGAAAGAATGTAATTAATTAAGAATTAATAATTAATAATTAAGAATGAGATAGCTTTTTGTACTATCTCATTTTTTTTAAAAATGTCAATCTATCTTGTTTGAAAACTTCCTAAATTTTAGACTTTTTTTATGTTTTTGAATATAATTAAGTGTGAATATTTTATATTATATTTTTGTGACTTATGTACGAGACGACATGACAGTTTAAACAAGCTTTGGATACTGCTATTATGCAGTCAGATATTTTGAAAATATTTGATAATCTTTTGACTATTGCAGTAGAAGAATGAGCATCAGATATCCATATTGAGCCTATGGAAAACTATTGTAGGATTAGAATTAGGATAGACTGAATTTTGATTGAATTGGTGCAATATCCAAAGACATTGCATGAAAATCTTATTTCAAAATTTAAAATTGAATCTGGACAAATGAGACCAGATGAAAAGAGGATTCCACAGGATGCCAGAGTTTCCAATGTGACTTTGACAAATAAAGAGATAGACATGAGGGCCAACACTTTGCCTACTGTTTGGTGAGAGAAGTTGGTAATGCGTATCGTAGATAAATCCAAGAAGACACCCCCATTGGAAGTTTTGTGATTGGAGTGAAGTGGAAAAAAATTGATTATGAGGCATTTGGAATCTCCAAATGGAATTATCTTGAACACTGGACCTACATGATCATGAAAAACAACGACTTTGTATGCATGTCTGGATCATATTAATTCTCCAGAGATAAATATTACTACATTTGAGGACCCGGTCGAAAATAAAATGGAATGATTGAACCAGGCACAGGTAAGATCTGATATATGATTTACATTTGCTAGTGGTTTGAGATCTGCTTTGAGGCAGGACCCTGATGTAATCATGGTGTGAGAGATCCGTGATGCCGAGACTTTGGAAATGGCTATGGAAGCGGCCATGACCTGACACTTGGTGTTTAGTACTATCCATACCAATTCTGCTGTAGAGACAATTAGTAGGGTGCTTAATCTTTGAGCATTGCCATATATGGTAGCAGGTACATTTAACCTCGTTATTGCTCAGAGGTTGGCTAGGAAGAATTGTGCAAAATGTTCTGCTCCATTTGATGTGAAAGATGATTATAGATGGCAACATGCAAAGCAGGCATTTATGAATTTTGATAAAGATCGTTTAAAAAAAGAGATAGAATCTAGAAATATCACAAAAGAGCAGTGGTTGTCTTTCTTTTCAGAATGAAAAATTATGAAATGAACATGAAAATTGCCAGATGGAACAGAATGTCCATTGTGTGGATGATCTGGATACAAATGAAGGGTTTGATTGTATGAATTGATGGATTATAATGATGAAATCAAAAATATGCTTATGGAACAGAGGACAAATATGGAGATAGAACAGAGTGCTTTGCAACATTGAATGATTAATTTGGAAAGGGATGGAATTTTTAAAGTAATTGAATGACAGACTGATTTGGATGAAGTTTATAAGTTTGTAAAAGTAAAAAATATTTAATTTAATATTTAAACAAAAAATTAAAAATGGATCAAAACAGTGTAGAAAATAAAGAAAATTTCTTTCAATGACTTATCGATAAGGTAAAGGCTTCTCTTAATTGATGAAAATCAAAACAAAAAAAGCCAAGCAATGATTTTGATGATGAAATAATGTGACAGTATTGAGAAAAAAAACCTGTAGATGATTGAATTATGAAATCAGACTTTTTCGACAAACTTATCATGAAAATGCATGCTCCAAAACTAAAGGACAAAACAAATTTCTTTAGATTGTTGGCAGTGGCACAAAAGGCATGATTATGATTGATGGAATCATTGAATTCATTGAAAATGTCTGAAAAAAACAAATGACTTTATAATATTATCTGTGATTTGATGGATCAGCTATCACAGTGAGTTAGTCTGGCTGATGCTATGACAAATCATGATTGGTTTTTTGGTACAAATGAAATCGAATTGGTTAGATCTTCTCAGGTATCATGAAATTTGGTAGATACTTTGTATGAAATTGCTGATGAATTGGAAGCATCAGAGATTATGAGGGCAAAAGTTAAAAAAGCATTGACATATCCAGTGATACTTTTGGTTGTAGCAGTGTGAGCTACTTGAGCATTGTTGGTCTTTGCTTTGCCAAATATCGTCTCTATGTTTTCAGTTGAACAAATGCCTTGAATTACAAATGTGATGCTGAAAGTATCAGATTATATGGCTTCATGGAAGTGACTAGTAACGATATGAGCGATAGTTTGATTAGTATTCCTTTTTAAATTTTTGTATGCTAATGCCTTGTTCTTTAAAAAATTTATTGATAAACTTATTTTGACTTTTCCTGCTTCAGCTTCAGCAGTAAAGACTTATTATATGTATCAATTTGCACAGTTGTTATCTCAATTTTATTCGGCTTGAATTAGTCCTATAGTTTCATTATGATTGATGGCAAATATCTTTTCTAATTTTGAGTACAAGAAAAAAATGATTGAAATTAAAAAAGATATGGCTGCATGATTTACATTTTATGAGAGTATGGATTGATCTACTTTGTTTGATCCAGTATTTGTACAGATTATGCATGTGTGAGAAGATACCTGAGCAATATGAGAAGTGTTGGGTAGAATATCAAAATTCTATATGAATCAATTCTCTGATAAAATGGATACATTGATGGCTTTGTTGGAACCGGCAATGATGGTATTGATGGCAGGATTGATTTGATCTATCGTAGCTGCTATCTATTTGCCAATGGTAAGTGTGATGGAGGTATTATAATATTTTATGATCAAATATTTAAATGAAAAAATTATTATCAATTATAGCATCGTTTATATTATTATGTCCGTTTGTTTGATGAGATTTTTTGGGGTTATCAGAAATTGAATTGGTGAAATATTACGGACCTATAAATTTGATTATCGATATGCATTTTGAGATATGACAATGAGAAAAGACTGATGATAATTTTTCTTACTATGTAAATTTGTTGAGAGAAATCTCTCAATATGCTGATTTTGATGTTGTATCTTATATTAGATCGTCAATTAATATTGAACAATCATTACAATATGTTTTGGATCATTTGTTTCAATTGATTAGTTCTACAGATGTTGCATTGACTAATATCGATAGGAATATGTTTATATTTAATCAACAAAAGACTGAATGTGATTCAGCAAAAGTATTGAGTGATAAAAATTATGTCTTGGCACTAAAAGATTTCAATGCAAATGATATGGAAAAATATTTATCAGCATCTATTGAATCAGAACATTGTTCTTCAGATGCTAGGATTCATTATAATGCATACAAAAAAATTGCAGAACAATTGTCATATTATCGTGATATTTTGAAAATGAAATATGATTATTTCTTAGAGCATAAGTATGATATTGTGCAAAATATGGTAAATAGAGTGAAGTAAATTTTTTTTATTACCTAAGGTGTGTTATCCCGCCATGTGGGACTCCTTTCAGTCGCTTTTATCCGCTCCAAAAGTAACCAAAAGAGCTAGTCACAAAATTTCAGCATTCTGTTCTGCTTGGTATGTTACGGATAGCTACGAAGCTCGCTCCCTGAAATAGGTCGCTCGCCTATGTCCTCATAACAAATCAGCGAATGGATTCATATTCCCACAATGAAATTTTGTGAAAAGTGGATTTGTTCTGCTGGTAATTATTTGAAATAAAAATTTATTTGCATATTTTTTTTATATCACTAAAAAAGGGGTGTTTATAATTATCTTAGCATTATGATAGCATTCTCTATATGAAATATTCACATTTATTGGTATGGAATTTTTTATTTGATTGGATTTTTGGTGGCATATTTTTTCTTGAAATGGATTTGAAAGAAAAAATTTTTTTTGAAACATAAAAATGTACAAAAAATATTAGATTCTTATTTAGAAGATTTTTTGATTTGTCTGATTTTGTGAGTATTGCTTGGTGGTAGATTATGAGAAGTATTTATATATCAATGGGCATATTTTTCACAGCATTTATTAGAAATTTTTGCTGTATGGCATGGATGAATGTCGTTTGTATGATGAATAATATGAGTACTAATTGCTGTTTTTGTATTTGCAAAAGTAAAGAAATTGAGCTTACATGATTTTGTGGTATTGCTTGGGTTGCTCTGTGTGGTTGCTCCTTTTGCAATAATGTTGTGAAGATTTGGAAATTATTTAAATCAAGAACTTTATGGTATAGTCATCCCACAATTGTTTTTGGAATCTCATGAGTCTATATCTACATTTCTTACTAATATAAATATATTTCATACTTATGATTTGGTAGATCAAAATCTCAGGTTAAATACTAATTTTTTAGCAATTATATTTGAATGATTAATACCTTTTATTATTTGATTGATTTTATTTGTGGTGCAGTTGAGGAGAAAAAAATTCAAACCATTTTTGAATATGGGGATATTTTTGATTTTGTATAGTATTGCTAGATTTGTGTTAGAGTATTTTAGAGTAGAAAGTCAGACTCAGTTGATTTGATGGTTTACGAAAAGCCAACGAATATTTATATTTGCATTTATATGTTGATTATTTATGTTGTTTTACCATAAAAAAAGGGTTGTGGAGCTCTAATCACTTATGAAATAACTATATTTTTTGATAATATTTTTTATTTTTTCGGAAATTTCAGGATCAATTCATAGACAGAGCTTGTATAATCTATTTATACTGGTATGATGTTTATTTCTTTTTAGTGTCTCTTCAATTACATTTAGATTTAGATATTTTTTATTTTTTCTGATTACCTTTTTGATGGTCTCGTCGATATATCATTTATTTGGATATGATGGATTATATAGACTTTCCAAGATAGCGAGTTCTAAATTTGCTATTTGAAATAAATTTTTTCAGATGTAGATTTTTTTTGTAAATTTATTGAAGAATGGGAATAAACTTTTTCCATCAGATTCATATTTTTTGTAAAATACTTGTTTGTCAAACATTATGGTCTCTGTGGCTTGTTTCTCTTCATTTACTATCAATATCTCATCTGGGATATCGTAATTTGTTAGATTTAATTCAAGAGCTTTTAACCCTCATATGTATCGTTTGCTTGATAAAAAGTCTGAGCAGTGTTTTTTTGTAATACTTCGATAGAACATTTCTAATAGCTGTTGTTCGTCATATTCTTTTTCTGGATCTTTTACTATGAATATACTTTTTTTTAGATTTATCAGGTATCATTTGTTTTTTAGTTGATAGATAATCTTGTATGCTTTGTTTTCTGAAAATTCTGTATCCATTAAATTTTTTATAATTTCTTTTATTTTATCGATTCAGATTAATTTATTTTTATATTTTAATACGTTTTTCACAATGATGTTGAAATTGTTTGTTTTCATAGTCTAGTATTTAATTATAAAATGACAAAAATAAATCTATTTTTTTTACTAAAAAAATCAACACGATTTTGCCAAAAAAATTCTAACGATTTTTCTATTGTTTTTTTGTTTCTAAAATTTAATAGTGTGGTTGTTAAATAATGTCATTTTATATCTTAACAGAGTGCAATGTTTTCAGAAGTACAGTTTGTCCCATGAATGTTGGTAAATAAAACTGTTGATAGATGTAGAGTGAGAGCATTATTTACACAGGTAGAAGATTGAAATTATGAAGTAGTTCTTGATGTCAGTTCTCAGAAATTTTTGTTGAGATTCTCTGATGATGGTGGATTTATTTGAAATTTTGAGGTCTTAGCTGTAAAATGATTTATTTATGATCTGACATTAAATTTGATTACAGCATTAAAAGCCATTATTGAAAAAATATTGTATTAAAAATTGGCTTTGATAATTCTTGTTTAGCTGGTATCTAGTGGATATTTAAATTATTTTCTTTTTGTGAAAAAAAGTCTTGAAAAAGAAATTTTTTTTGTTACATAATTGGTTATGTGATTTTTTGTTTTTTTAGATTAACACATTTCTAATTATGCAAACTATGAGGTCTAAACTTGATACTATTGCTAAAATTTCTACTGAAATTAATGTAATAAATAGTGTAGCTATACAAAATTTAAACCTTAATGAGACTCAGACAAAAAATTATTGATTATTTATGTCTGATTTTTTTGAAATTGTTTGAATTTCATGAGTCTTTTCATGATTATCTGATGTAGATATGTTGGCTGAAAAATGAAGGAAATTGTGTATTGTGATTTCTTGTGATGCTGGTATTTGTGGATCTTTGAATAAAAGATTATTCGCAAAAGTAAAAAAGGTTGTAGATTCTGATACGGATTTATTTTGTGTTGGAAAAAAATCTTTTAATTATTTCTTGGATCAGTGATTTAATGTGGTTTGATGCATAAATGATTGTAAAAACTCTACTGATTTGGAGATATTAAATCAATATTTATCAAATTCTATTAATAAGAAAGTTTATTCTCAAGTTGTAGTATTTTCTCATTCAAATAGGGGAGTGGAAAACTTTGATCTTTATACTTTTTCAAATGATGAATTACAGAAGTTTATGAAAAAATTTGATGTAAAATATGCTTTTGGTACGAAATGAAATGTAAATTGTGTGATGGATGATGTTTCTTTCAAAAATGCTATGATGGTACAATTATCACAATATATTGTATATGGTGCTTGGTTGAGTACAAAGAATGCTGAGTATTCGCATTGTAGAGCTGTTTCTCAGTTGATTGCTCACAATAATTTTGTGAAAAAATGTATATTATCATTTAATGAAAAGAGACAGACATTACTTACTCAAAAGGTGATGGAATTGATGTCATTGGAGTATTCTATGTCTTAAAATTTGTTGTGCGGTTTTAAAATAAGAGTTTTGTCTAAAAAAAACATAACAACTTGAATTTGTTATGTTTTTTGTTATCTTTTCTTTTACTAATTTTTATTATTTGATTATTATTATGTGACTTTTTTCTTCAGATGAAAAAAATATGATATTACAGGAGTACTCCAAAAATCCTGTGAGAAATTATGCTATGGATACTTACACTGTAAAATATCATGAGTGAAATTTTATTTGTGGTGATGATATCAATGTTTATTTAGTGATAGAGGATGATAAAATTTCAGATTATTCTTATGATGGTAATTTATCAAATGTATCTAGAGCGTCAGCTGGATTCTTGTCAGAGTTTGTGATAGGTATGAATCTGAAAGATATTTTGGTATTAGATTATGATTTTTTGTCAGATAAGTGATGGGTGGTATCGAATAAAAGGAAAAGAGCCTCTGTGTTGCCTATATTGGCACTAAGGAATGCAATTCATCAGTATTTGTCTGACGAGAAAGTAGATGATTTTGATGATTTAATAGATGAATAGAATGTCTATATAGACATTTTTCGACAGGTAGAAAAAGTAGACAAAAACATCTTGAAAAATGTAGACAAATTTGTATATATATTTTACGATGTAATGTATAAAGCAATGAGTAAGTGGATAAAACACTTTTTAGTGACACTAATAATTTATGGGCTGGTACTGTTTTTGGTTGATATGTACTTCCCAAATATCTTTATGGTGGAATCAACTGTTTATTGATCTGTACTAACATATGGAGTCTTGTCTATTTTGTTTTGGATTCTCCATTGTGTAGTTAGATGAGTGCTAAATATCCTTACCTTGCCATTGAAATATATTACGTTTGGTTTGTCGACAATGATTATGGATATGCTGATGTTGTATGTCTTTGAATATGTGGTTAATTGATTGGATTTGTGAGTGACAGTTCATTTATGATCTATGTTGGCAGTGTTTGTGTTCTCTTTGTTCTTGTGATTAGTTGCTTTTTTACTTAAAAAAATATTTTAATAAAATGAGATTAGGAAAAATTTTATACCTGATTTTGGCGGCTTTATTGTTTATATTTTTGCTTATACCAGTGTTTCAGAATATTACATATCCATCTTATGTCATGTTCTTTAAGTATATGACATTTATATCTATGTACAAGATTGTGATACCGTTGGCAATGCTTGATTGAGCGTTAGTAGCATTGTATATCAAGTCATTGGTTTCGGATATGTCTAGGTCTGGAGCAAAGAAATTTGATTTGGATTAATGTTTTATTTATAATATATTGAAATGGCGAAAACTTATTCAGTTACAAGAGAAACTGCAGCTAGTAATTTGGGAATTTCTACTAGGACAATAGATAGATATATCAAGTCCTGAAAATTGACTTACAAGAAGATTGCTAATAAAGTTTTGTTGGCAAAGGAGGAAATTGATGAATTACAGCAAGATTTTTCAGCTTTACATCAAGAAGATAGCTCAGAAGTTGTATCCAGTTGAGGAGGTGTATCGGCTATAAATCCATCAATAGAAAAAGTAGTAGAAGAGAAAATTGATAAGTTTATGATGATTATGACTGAAAAAGATAGGCAAATAGAAGATAAAAATAAGGTTATCTTTATGTTACAGCAGAGAGTATGAGAGTTGGAAGAAAAATTAAAGACAATGATTGCTTTGCCAGATTATACTAGAGAGAAGCAAGAAGCTTTGGTAGAAAAACAAAAATTGGAAGAAAAAATTGTGGATTTGAAGGCAAAAATTAAGACAGAAAAAGTTAGGAGTTTAGTGGCAATTGTTATTTGTTTGGTCTTAATGATTGTTGCTTTGTTTATATTATTTAATAGTAGTAATCCATTTTAATTTGTGTCTAGTGTCAAAAATATTAAATTGTAGTGAATAAATTAGTGGGAATCATCTCAAATGTTGGTTCTCACTTTTTTTATATTTGTTGATTATTATAAATAAATCATTAGAGATGTCTGTGTAATGTCTTTTATTTTGTAATAGCATGGTGATGAAAAGAAATTTTTTGTTTGTTTTGTTAATTTGTGCTTGTTTAGTTTTTACATGATGTAATAAATCCCATATAATGGATTGAGATGGGATGGAAAGAAGTGCAGAACAAATTTGTCTTGATTTTGATGGTCAAATTTCAGAGACAGAAGATTGAGAGGCAATTTGTATTTTACCAAATGATGAATTCTGTTATATGTTTGATATCGAGGATGGTGGATGTGATTTATTGTGATATGAGTGAGATTCTCCGACATCAGTTGTCTGTGAAGAAAATGGATGAACTTTCCAAATTTGGTTAGAGTGATGAGAAGAGCAGGAAGTTTGTACTTTTGATGATGATACTTTTTGTTATTTGCAAGAGTTAATTGATTGAGTATGTAAAGAGTGAGATATGCATTATGATGAAGATTGAGTTGAAGAGTATGATGCAATTTATGAATCATGTTTGTCTGCTTGAGAGGATTTAGTTTGTGGACAAGATGGAAATACATATTTCAATAGATGTATGATGCAGTTGATGTGAGTAGAAGAGGAGACAGAGATGTCTGAGATTGTTGATTGAGAGTGTGTTTTTTGATAGAAAGTTACCTGATTTCTTAGCTTCTTCTCACCCCCTCTGTCCTCCAGTCATCCCTGTTAAAGTCGGATAAGCTTTCCCATACCAGGGAAGAAAAAGATTAGTGGATGAAAACTTTAACAGGGAAGGAAAATCAAAATTTCTTCAAACTTGATTTTGAAAATGTTTTTTATATAGTGAATCGTAATGAAAAAATTTAAAATTTTGATTATTTTTTATTTGTTAAATAAATTAGATGGCAAAGGAAAAAACTTATGTAAAGGTTGAGAGTACTAAACCAGAAAATGATGAGGTTTATTGAAAGGATAGTCATGGAAAAATCGTCAAGATTGAGCAGAAATGAGATCCAAAAAAGAGAGCATGAATTAGAAGAGTCCTTGCAATTTTATTTTGGTTGATTGCTATTGCGTTTGAGGTTATATGAATTTTGAGATTAAATGGTAATATTGATTGGTTTAGTAATATGGAAGTTGTGACTTTCTTGTTAATTTGTCTTTGAATTGATTTGGTATTTGTTATTATTTGATCATTATTATGGAAAAAGGCTAATCATATAGATCCAGCTTCAGAAAAGAACAAAACAAAATTTTGGTTATGGAATAATTTGGGGTCAATACTTTCTATATTAGCATTTTTGCCTATAATTATCATAGTATTTACTAACAAAGATTTGGATAAAAAGTCAAAAGGATTAGTTGGTTGAGTGGCTATTGCTGCTTTAGCTATTGCTTTTTTGGGAAGTTATGATTGGAATCCTGTTTCAAGTGAACAACTTTTGAGAGCAGAGCAAGAAGTATTACAAGTTAGTCCATCTGGTACTGTATATTGGGCTACATATAGCAAAAAATATCATGTAGACAAAGACTGTCCTGCATTCTCAAATAGTGACACAGTATATGAAGGTACAGTAAGAGATGCTTATGAAAAGTGATTAACTGATCCTTGTAGGAGATGTATCCCAGAATATAAATGAGATGAAGATGAACATGATCATGAATGAGAAGAAGAATCTTGAGTTGCAGATTTAAGTGATTTGGTAGAATGAATAGTGTCAAAATAAAATACTATATTTATTAGCCAATTGATGTTTTGTCAATTGAGAATCTAAAAAACCGGTTGAAAAATATAATTTTTTAATTAAATAGTTGTGTCGAGATTTTTATATTATTAATAGTTTTTGTGATGAAAAAAAATTGATTGTTAGGAGTTGCTGTTTTATCTTTAGTAGCTTTGACATTGTCTGGATGTAGCTTCAATTGCGACAAAGATGAATTGACTGAAGCAATGCAATTGTGTCTTGCTAATTCATGAACACACTCAATTATCCATACACAGACTGCTGTATATGGAGAATGTGAATTCCCTAGTGGAGTAACTTGTGAAGATGATCTTTTGTTGGCTTGACAATGTGATTTTGAACCAAATTTGGAAGACATTGATACGGAAGAAGAACGTCTAGCTGGTTGTGAAGAAAATGTAAATGATTGGATGAAGGATTTTGAAGAATGAGCAGAAGAAATTGTGGTTGAATGGTGAGAAGAATCAGAAGCTTGAGCTTCATTTGTTAGAAATTGAGTAGTTAAATACATCAAGGATGGATTTAATTGGACAATGAATGCTGAATGTGTGGCTGATTTTGTAGATGGAAGTCTTTCTGTATCATACGATGATGAAGTAGCAGGAGATCCTGTAGTAGTAGAAGAAGAGCCAGTTGAGGAAGTAGTTGAAGAGACAGCAGAAGAAGTTGTAGAAGAAACAGAGCAAGTAGTTGAGCAATCTACTGATGAAGTTGTGGAGGAATCAGCTGATGCTGTAATGATTGAAGAAATTACAGCTGAATAATTTCTTAAAAAATCAGATATTAAGAAAAGGTAACTTAATTGTTACCTTTTTTTAGATAGTCTGGATTGTTTGGGCAATCCCATTCTTTTACACCAAAGTCTCGGCAGACAGAAGGGCGGAATGGATAAATAGCACATGAATAATGTCCTTCTTTGTCCTTATCCAAATATTCACATGGAGGTGGATCTTGGATTTTTGCTGCTTTAGCTCCCATTTTGAAAGTTGTGTATCCGTTGGTTGTGAAGTATGCGTACTCTTGGACATCCCTTCCATTTATATTTATTATTCCAAAATTGACTTTTTGAAATAAGATGTTTCGGTCTTTTGTGATTTTCAGGTCTCTTACTTTTTTGTATTCTTCTTTTGTAAAAGTTGGAGTAGAGAAAATACAACAATGACCACACCTGATACAGTTGAACTGTTTTTTCGGTGGTTGTGGTTTGGGCGAAATTGACGATTGCTTTTTTTTCTTTTTCATAATTTATTGTATTTGTTTAGTAGTATTATATTTAATGTTTTGTAATATTCAATGTTTTTATTATTATTGAAAATAAGAACTAATTTTATAAATACTAGTTGTTATTTTTAATATTTCATTGATATATTATGGATGAGATATTAGATAGATTAGATGATGTAGCTCAAAAATATGATTTCATTTACAGATGTAGATGGAGTCATTGATTTTATGTACCAAAAAAATCTACAATTAAATTAGTTTTCTATTATTATGCGAAAAAACATCATGTACTTTTTGGTATTTCCACTCAATGAACTACATTAAATGATCAATATCCTATGCTCAAAGTTGTGGCTGATGAACTATGAAAATCTACATTGAAATGGAAATTATATGATATAGATGATATCCAAAAAAAATGAATTATTGAAATTATTTGAGTATGTGCTGATTATTATTGAGTGAAAGCTAAATAATTTTTACTTGTATTTTGTTTTTATTTTTTTATAAGTTGACCTTGTTCGGAATTGAGGTGTTTTTTCATCGTACGAGACTGAGAAAGAATGTGAGTTGGCTTGGAAGCAGCCACACTCTGAAATTATGTATCCCAGTACGCATTCCGAGTCTCACAATTTGGACCCCTTGTTTTTCCTTGGGGTCCTTTTTTATTTTTGAAATTTTTTGCTTTGTGAACAACGTAAACCTTGAAAATTTTCTGGATTATCAAGTACCATTGATTTTTTTCTAAAGGTGCGAATGGGATATCATTCCCATTGCTTTGTTGTCTCGTTTATTATGATGACTATTCATGAAAGATAATTTACTCGAGTTTTTCATGTAAATTTGATGATTCATTCACTAATCCAAGTAATTAATGGTATAACCAAATTGTCATGAGACGTGATGAAACAGAAAGGATGTCATTCAGTTAGTTTGCAAAGTTTATTTGTCATGTGTACGGATTTTTTATTTAGTTTTTCAAAACTTATATTAAATGTTATGTAGTCTGGATCAATGACATCAATTGTTTTTTTGATTTTACTATATTTTTTTCGATTGTTTGTAAATATTTTTTCATCATTTAGAAATGGTTTGTGTCCGCGACCATATCATACATAAAATGAAGTTTCTGGAGTCCTTTTGTATGGAGTGGCTAAGTACAGGTCAGTATCTGTATTTTTGAAATTTCATCAACTCAATCTTTTTCACAACGCTTTAGATTGATTAATCCCATTTTGGATTAAACCTCATAATTTTCAATCATTTGTTCATCTTTCGGCGTGGCGTACTATGAAAATCACTCTGGAATTTTTTTTGATATTTTTGTACACATCATCAATCAAATTGTAATCGTATTGTCTGAGGTCATAACTATTTTTTCAGCGACTATATTTTCACATATTCATTAAACAAAAAATAAATGCTAAACTTATAAGATATAAGTATCCTTTTTCAATCTGAAGTAGTCTAAAAAATATTTGACATTAAAAATAAGATCGTTATAAAGAAGATGTTTGAAATGTTACATTTCATGATATGCGAGTTGTTATCTTATTAATTAATTAAAGTTTTATTGCTATTTGATAAGTTCTTCTTGTAAAAAGTATACAAATTTGTATATTTATTGTGATGATGTATATATTTATATACGATATTTAAAGAATATGAAATTGGAATTTAGACACACTGAATTGGAATTGTTGTATAGAGATAGAAATTTTTTTGATCGTAGATTGCCGGAAAATATTCGTAAAAGCTATGTTTATAAATGTTTTGTTTTAGAACATTCGGAGACACCTCAAGATCTTTATAAAATTAAATCATTACATTATGAAAAGTATTGAAAACATCATAGTGTGAGATTAAATCAGCAGCGAAGATTAGTGTTTGATATAGATAATCTTTGAAATGTGTTTGTCGTGGAAATCATAGATGTTAATAATCATTATAAAAAAAATTTTTAATTTATGTAAATTAATGAAATGAAAAGAGCATATTTGATTCATCCTGGAGAAATATTAGCTCAAGAATTAGAGGAAAGATGACGAAGTCAAAAATATTTTGCTGAGTTGATATGAAAAACTCCCCAAGAGGTGAGTCATATTATTACTTGAAAAAGAAATATAAATGCTGATTGGGCTATTAGAATTTGATTAGCATTGTGAACTAGTAGTGAGATGTGGATGAATATGCAGACGAGTTATGATATACAATTATATGAAGAAAAGAAAGATTGTATGATGGCTTATTCTCTTATAAAATCTAAATTGAAAAAAATTGCTTAATTAGAAAAATTTTTATTTGTACAAAAAAATATGACTTATTTTGCTGTAGTATGAAAGAATAAAAAAATCAGTTTGGAAGAATTGAAATATGCAAAAATATATGATGAATTTGATATCAATGACATTTTGATATGATTTGAATGTGATGATACTGAGTTGTTGAACCAATTATGATGAATCATAAAATGGTGAGAGATTTTGGAAGAAGAGGAGTTGGCTGATGAATTTCAAGATAAAAAAATTTTGGGTACTAAAAATAAGAATTTTTGACTAAAGCTGAAGAGGGATTTCAACGTAAAAAGATTTAAAGAGGTAGACATATTAAAGACCGATAAAGAGGTCAAAAATAAGTGAATTGAAATCATAGAATTGTGAGATAAATATTGAGTGGTGAGATGATATCAAAATATTGGGCTTTATGAAAAATTAGATTTTGAAAAGCCATCTCGTAGTATGCAGATGGGGATGATGCCTGCTAAATTTACTCATATTATGACAAATATTTGACTTTCTAGGTGTTATAGTAGAGAAAATTTAACGATTTATGATCCGTTTGCTTGATCAGGTACGACCTGATTTATAGCAAATTATTTGTGATATAATTTTGTCTGATCTGATTTGAAAATTAATCATTTGGAAATAAATAGAGAGTGGTGGATTGGACAAAAAGATTCAAACGGTAAAAATTTTGATATTTTTCAGCACGATATTTCCAATGATATTCCTGATGGAAAGTTAGATTGAAATATTTTGATTGTGTCTGAATGATGGTTATGACCTATTGTAAAAAGTGTTTCTACGCCACAAGAAATCGCGAAATATCAAAATGAAGTTTGGAATTTATATAAGAAATTTGTCACTACAATTTCAAAGATAAAGAAAAGTCATCATATTAAGGCAGTATTTACTATACCGTATTATATAAATCAAAATAATTTTTTGGAACAAGAAATTAAATCTCGAAGTAGTACATTTGATTGGAAATTTAGTAGTGTTGATGAGATTTATGCTAGAGAATGACAAAAAGTTGGTAGGAAAATTATGATTTTGGAATAAATTTATTTTTTTGAAAATAATCATCGAACCCAATTTTGAAATTTGATTAATGGGTCAATTAGTATTTTTTTTAAAATATTGTAAACAGGTCATAAGCTCAAGATGAGAGGTACTATGATTCATACTGCAAATCATCATAGGATATCTGTAGGTCGATGTACTCATACCATAACTCTTGAAAATCCAGTGATGATGGCAAATATCAAAAATAATATTCATAGTCGGATATATGTTTTGTCTTTGTTCCTGATTCATCGGATTAAAAGTCCTAATCAGAATCACATAGACATAGCTGCATGATCAGATGGAAATGAACTATTTGGTAAAAATTTGTGTAGCAAAGTTTCTTCTTCGGCATTACCAAATAGTAATACTGATGGTCTAGATTTTGTGAAGAAAAATTGGATACACACATTTATTGCTGATGTAATTATAGCAGACCAAAATATCCATAATGCAGATTCTTTGATTTTGTCATTATTTTTGATTAGTCCGACAATGTATATTATTATTAATAATACTGGAAATAAAAATACAAAAACATCGGCTGTGATTGGGATTAAAGTCAACAAAACATCATGAAATTTCATGTATTCATTTAGTGTAGTTATTAGATTGATTCATCGTAATGGTTCTTGTAATGCGAAAGGTAACATTATTTTTTTATTAATTATAAAGATTTTGTATATTTGCAAATTTGAGTAAATGGACATTCATTACATTTTGGATTTCTCGCGGTGCAGTGGTAGCGACCAAAAAGAATTAGTGTATGATGTGCCGTCTGTTTATATTTATCTGGTACTACTTTTTCAAGTTCTTGTGAAGTCTTTTCTGGAGATTGAGTTTTGACTAATCATAATCTGTTTGAGACTCTATGTACATGAGTATCTACGGCAATCACTTTTGATCCAAATAATACATAAGAAATTACTTTTGCGGTCTTGATTCCTACTCATGGTAGTTTTTGTAATGTTTCTAAATCAGGACAGAGTAGTCACGGATTTTTATCCAACATCTTTGAAAGTTCAAAAATATGTTTTGCTTTGTTGTTGTAATAGTTGATAGATGATATTGATTTGGTTAGTTCATCTAATCACATTTTGATGACATCTTCTGGTGTTTTTATGGTTTGGAATAATGTATTTGTTACTTTATTTACTTGTTTATCTGTGGTTTGAGCAGACATAACAACTGCTAAAACTAATTGAAAATCATTGGAATATTTTAATTCAGTATCTGCATCTGGATATAATTTATCTAATGTCTGAAATATAAAATCAATATTTTTATTTTTCATAGAGTATAATTATGATTTAATTGTTTTTATGTATAGAGAAATTATGCTTTTATTCAATGAATTTTTTATTTCTTTTTGTCATTCTTTTTAAGGAAAGTATCACGAAGTGGTGGAGAATTTTTTTAATAAAAATCATGCCCAAGTGCCTTTCTTCTTGGTAGATTACGGATTCTTTTCGATTGAAAAATGATGGGGATGAAAAATTTGTTAATTTTCCCTCTTTATCGAAGAGGGGGGTAGGGGTGATTTTTTGAAAAAAAATTTTGCCTTCGGCGACCCGATTTTCTCAGATCACAAAATCGGGGAAAAAGACCTTGACACAAAATAAACCCACCCCACCCCTTTCCTGCACAGGTTACTTAATTCGGTAACAAATTTTTTATGTTATTTTTTATTTTGCCTTCGGCGAGCCAATTTTGTAAGGACACAAAATTGGCGAAAAAGTCCTTTACACACAATTTTAGCACTCAGTTGTTCTTTGCATATTTGTGTAAGAATACGGACTCGCTCCTACGACATCGTCGCTCGTTTTAGTATAGTTTGTAATGTACTGATGGATTACGAAGTCGCAATAAAATTGTGTGTTACTAATTTTTATACTCTTATTACCGAATTAGACAATCACCACGGTTTCACCTCAAGCCCTAAGTTGGTCTTTTCATATTTGAAGATTAACTTTTTCATCTTACAGAAAAAATTTTTCTTATCTTATTATAAAAATATTGCACATAAAACTATGTTGATTTATTGAATCGTATTTTTGCTTGATTTAGTCTTATTTTTTGATTTTTTTTTAATTTTATCTTGAAGTTTTGATTTATTTAATTAAAAGTTGTTTTTGTCTAAGCAAGGTACTAGTCTAGTTGAACTAGGCAGGAAAGTCCTGACATCGTAAAATGATTAGCAGCTAATGGCTGCTGGACCGTCCCGATTTCATCGGGAGCAAACGAAAGTGCCACAGAAACGGAAACTAGCTCATAGCAATATGGGTGAAAGATGCAACGTGAAGGTGCCTTTTGGCTACTTCTACTCAGTCAAGCAGATGGCTTGTCGAGGGGTAAACCGTGGTCGATGCAAGCTTACCTGGAAACAGGGTAGTGCACAATGCTATCTATAAGGTAGCTCAGATATATTGTACCATAATACATAATCAGGCTTATCGTTTGGACAAAATTAAATATTGTATACAGGGCTTTAGCTCATTGGTAGAGCGGGAGTCTCCAAAGCTCCGCGTAGGGGGTTCAATTCCCTCAAGCCCTGTTTTTTTAGTCTTAGAATTTATAATGTTGACTATAAAAAAAATTCCATGTTAATTGGAATTTTTCATTTAGGGATATATTTTTTGAATATTATTTAAATAATTCAGGTAATATTGAAGAAATTATTCATATTAATGTAGGAAGTAACCGAAATATTATGATAAAAATTATGATGGAGGTACTAACTTGTTTTTTCATTCATTTGTTGTCCAGTATTTTTCATCATTGTTGATATTTTGATATCAAATCCCAAAAAGATGTAGGTAATTCTCATTCGTTTTTATTTTCTTCATTATCAAAAACATTGCTTCGTGTTGTTGTGTTTGTAAATCAAAATGAATATAAACAATATGGACATTCTTTATCAGTTTTATCTACCATATTGTGGCAGCTTGGGCATTCTTTGTATTCTTCTTTCATTTAAATATTATGATTAAAACATAACTGTAGTACCATCTTCTAATATACAAGATCATTCGCTCCATGTTCATCAGATATTAGCACATGTCTCAGTCATTTCAACTTCAATATCTTCAGGTGTCGCATCTTCATTTACCATCATTTTTCTCATCATCGGTTGATCACTTGTAGTATTTCCTACGACTTCTTCTCATGATTCTTCGTTAGCAACCTCTTCATTTGTATTTTCTTCAATTATCCTGTCTTCATCATTTTCTTGATTGTTTGTCAATCATTCAATAGGGCAGACATCATCACTTTCACATGCATATTGTCATTCATTATTAGTATTTTCACATCAGGCTAAAATTAACATTCCAAATAATAATCAAAAAGATAGTAATTTTAAATTTTTCATCAAATATATTTTATATGTATAAAACTATTTTCATTTTTTTAAAGATTTTAATTTTTGTGATAAGTTTTTTCATTTTTGGATTATATCTTTTCCTGTTTCCAAAAGCTCTTGTCAATCGCTTAGTAATTCTAATTTGCTTTTTATATCGTTTGTATTTTTTAGCTTACCCAATGTCTCTTTTCATTTGTTATATAATCTTCATGATTTTTGTACAATATCTTTTCAGTCGTTTAATAATCACTCTCAATCAGAGAATATTTTTTTCCCTTTTGTGAGTAATGTAGCTCGTGATTCCTGTTTTTTTGATTTTGCCATAATTATTATATTTATGGAAATAAAATGTCACGGCTATTGTATAAGATTAATTATATAAAATTCAATGTAAAATTTATTTATCGACTACCACCACCTCAACCTCATCAACCTCATCCACTAGAAAATCAACCATCACCTCAACCAGAATCGAATGATGATCATCAACTAAATCATTTATCGCTATTGTATGTGCAGTTTCTTCATGCAGAGTAAGTAGTAGTTAGTAATGAATCCATATTATCTATATCTCATGAATACCAATTTGGAGTGATGTTGTATTCTTTCATTATGGGTCTGATTTTTTCCAAGAATTCTGTGTCGATTCACATGGCTACAGCATATGGTAATACTTTGTCAAAGTATAAAGGATCTTGCTTTAGAAATGTCTTTAATTGCTGTTCATCACAGGCTATCAAAAACTCTCAATATCATAATATGTGGGCTATTAATTCAGCTCATTTGTCAGTTTCTTGTAGCTTTCAACTATATTCTAAGCTATAAAAGCATGTTCATATAACAGATAGTCAGAACACAAGAATAGCTAATTCTGGATTTATAATACAACATACTGTTATTATTAGAAAAATTAATAATCATAATTTGTCGTATTTCTTTTCTTTTTTAAATCGTCACATATTGATTCCATGTTCTTTTAGCATTTCTAATTCTTTTGATAGATCTTTTTTGTAATATGAAATATATTGAGTATCATTTTCTATAAATGAATGGAAAAAATTTTTTTCAAACTCTGGTGCAGTTTCAGGTATTTCTTTAATTTTTTTTACATATACATTATTTATTTTGCTTTTTCATGATTCATAAGATACATCACCATCAATTCTAATTAATCATTCTGCAGTCCATTTATATATTAAGCTAAATAAATCTTTAATCTCTTCTCTACGATGTAATAATAATCATACCTCAGCTGAGTTTAGTCATTTTGGAGGAGTGTACTGTATTATCACTTTGTATTTTTCAGCGAATTCTCATTTTAGTTTTCCAGTTTTTAAATTTATTTTGTTTTTATGTCTTTTAATTTCACCGGCCACACCCATGAATGGACTGATAAACATCATGAAAATGATTGTTAAAAATAATCATGGATTATTTTCAAAAGACAAAGACTTTATAGCCTTTAAAATTCATATAGTTCAATTTTTTGCATTACCGATGAGCTTTTCTTGCTTTTTGTGATCAAATTCGAAATAATTATTTGGAAATTTTATTGCTAGAGTGATTCAATTATATGCAGGTAGCTTTTTGTTGTATGTGATGATGATTTTGTTTCAGTTGCTTCGATCGACTTTTCATTCAAATCATTCTACTGTTTTTGATTTTCAATCAGTTGTTATCAGAAAATCTGAGCTTTTGAATCATGTGTATGTTTTTGGTAAATTAATAGTAGCTTTTACTTTTCATATACTTGTATCAAATTTGTTTCATACAATATTTCGATATAATTCTGCATATCATTCTCATGAAAAATTTCTGATTAGTCAGTACACTGTGTATGAGATTGGATAGATTACGGTTCCATATTCGTATTTGTTTGAATCTCATATTTTAATTATTATTTCTCAATTTTCTTTTGTGGTTTCATAATTTTTTCATACTACATTTATATCACTGATATCTATATGAAAATTGTTGTTTCAAACTTTGTAATTTAATGGAATTGTCCTAAATATTCAGTGTTTTTGCTCATGAAAATTGGTCGTAAAAATTTCTCTTACTTTTATGGTTCAATCGACTAATACATTAGCTGTGATATCTAGATTCGCATATTCGTAGTTATTTGCATAAGTGAAATTAATTCACAAGAATAATCATAGTACAATTAATCATAATTTTTTTAATTTTTCCATTTTTTGTTTTGTAAAATAAATTACATATATTATATGTAAAAATTATTTTTTGTCAAATTTTATGACAGAAAAATTTTTATCTTGAGAGATATATTAAGAAATAAATTTTTGTTTGACTACTTAATTTATTTCCTTATTATAAATTGGTTGTGTGGTCGTAGTTCATCGGTACCCCGATGTATCGGGGCGAAGCCATGTGCAGTAGGTTCAATTCCTACAAAATGTGATATAGTAGATAAGGTCGTAGCTTATCGGTACCCCGATGTATCGGGGCGAAGCCATGTGCAGTAGCTTTAATTCCTACAAAATGTGATATAATAGATAAGGTCGTAGCTCATCGGCAGAGCAGTGGTCTCCGAAGCCATGTGTAGTAGGTTCAATTCCTACCGACCTTGATTTCATTATTAAATTTTAATTAATATGATTGATCCTCAGATAGAAGAGTCATGGAAAAAAGAATTATGGGATGAATTTCAAAAACCATATTTTTCGGAAATAAAGGAAACTTTGCAGAGGGAAATGAAAGAGTGAAAAATAATCTATCCTGAATGAAAAAATATTTTTAATGCATACAATAGTACTCCGTTTGATAAGGTAAAAGTGGTATTATTATGACAAGATCCTTATCATCAGCCATGACAAGCTCATGGATTATGTTTTTCAGTACAGCCATGAGTAAGGTTTCCACCTTCATTACAAAATATTTTTAAGGAATTGGAATCTGATTTATGAATAAGACCACCCAAGAGTGGCTGTTTACAGAAATGGGCAGAGCAGTGAGTTTTTATGTTAAACTCATCGCTGACGGTGAGACAATCTGAACCTATGTCTCATTCAAAAATAGGTTGGGAAAAATTTACAGATGCCACGATAAAGTGCTTATCTGATAAAAAAGATTGATTGATATTTGTTTTGTGGTGAGCTTTTGCTTGGAGTAAGAAGACTTTTATAGACAAAAATAGACATTATATTTTGGAGGCAGCGCATCCGTCTCCATTGAGTGCATATAGGTGATTTTTCTGATGTAAACATTTTTCAAAGATAAATGAAATTTTGAGGAAAGAGTTAAAAGAGGAAATTGATTGGAGGTTGGAGTAATGATATTGCTTCATAAAAATATTTTTTTGTAATATTAAAAAAGTCTGCAGATATTTGACAAATTTTTATTTTTTGATATAATTATATTGTTTAAATTGTAAATTTTACATTATAACTAAATAGAAAATGGTTACAAAAAGAGAATTTAATAGGATTAAAAGGGAAAATCCAGAATCACCAATTGGACAAAGAGATTGGGAAGAAGAAAAAACTAGAAACGATTTGTATAAAGCTATAATGAAATATAAAAAAAAGTGAATAACACATCCATATATTGAACAATATAAAAGACAATTAAAAGAAAAAGAAAAATTAGAAAAAGAAAAGACTAAATTATGAGACAAAAATACTAAATTACAGGAAATTATTCTCCAGTTAGAACCCTCTCATTTTGAAAAAATTGATTTATTGTCGTGAATAGATGATAATAAATTGTTAGAATTACAAGAAGCTGATTTAGTACTTATTTATAGAGATAATAATACTTATAAAGATATGAGTTTTGCATTAAAAGATTTGATGGAGCATAAATATTGATGAAAAGTTTATTGTATTGTAATTCCACAAGATACAGAAGAACTTTCAGGTAATGATAAAGAACTATTAAAAAATATATGAAAAACATGTAATGTTATGACGGATTATACAATATCTGAATGGACATGAATTATATGAGATAAAATACCTGAAAATGAGTATAAAGCCGAAGATATTCAGAAGTTTTTGTGAATAACTGAAAAACTTGAAAAAAGTTTTATAGAAAAATGAATTGATACCGTATATATTTATGTATCATTTATACATAAAGATTGGGAAACTTGAGAACCTAAACTTCATTATGGTTTACTTGATCATTGATCTATGTGTCAAAAGGAAAATTGAGGTATATATTTTTTTGATGGAGAATTTGAGGATTATACTACTTGAAAAGAAATATATACAGAGGGTGAAAAATTACAAATTATAGAAGATACCAAAAGATTTTGGAAAAATCAGTTTCCAAATTTCAATGTAGAGTTTATAGAAAATCATGATCAAGAGTCTTGGAAACAATATAAACCTGATAACTCGGTAGTAATTGCGGATAGACATAGTACCACAAGATTACAGCCATTTTTATGACAAAAAATATTTTTTGCATGAGCCAATTTTGAGCCAGGAGGATGAATAGAAAATTTTGTAAATGAGGAAGATGCTCAATATGTATGAGGTAAAGGTGAAGCTTTGGCAGAATCAGTGTTATTGAATCTATCTAGTTTTGAAAATAAAATAAAGGAATAACGTAATTTAGTATGTATTTTTTAGGTCATTTAAGCCAATACATTTCCAATCTTTTCGTTCAAATATCTTTGGAGTCAGTCAAGTCAATCAAGATTTGGATATTTTTGGAGGAGTCGTTCTGCTCATTCTCTGACTTTTTCTATAAATCTCATATCGCTCAAAATTTCCAATGGGATATCTGTTTCTCATGATTGCATTGTTCCCAAAATTTCTCATGCTCAACGAGTTTTGAGGTCAAGCTCAGCTAATTTGAATCAGTCATTTGTCTGTTCCATTGCTTGTAATCTTTTCATGACATCTCAAGTTTTTTTCTTTGTCTCCAAAAAACAGTAAGATTGTAAGCTGTTTCTTCAGATTCTTCATCTAAGTTGGTGGAGTTGAGATAGTCCAAATCTTTCTGCATTTTTGATTACCATGATTGTGGCTTCTGGGACATCGACTCATACTTCTATTACAGTTGTGGAAACTAATATGTCAAATTTATCTCATTTAAATCATTTCATGACTTCATCTTTTTCTGCCGGTTTCATTTTCCCATGTAAGAGTCAGATTCTGTTGCTTAGTCATGGAAATAATTGTTTTACATTTTCAAATTCTGCTATAGCTGATTTTAGGTCTTCCATTTTGTCTGATTCTTCGATGAGAGGAGTGACTATGAAAACTTTTTGTTTTTGGGAAATTTTGGTCAAGATTCGTGTTTTTAATTTCAAAAATTCACTTTCAGAGATTATTTTTGTGTTTATTTCTTTCCTTCATGCTGGTAGCTCGTCTATTACACTGACATCAAATTCTCCGAAAAATGCCAAAGCCATTGATCTTGGGATTGGGGTGGCGGACATTTGTAGGATATGTGGGCTTCCAAATTTATTGAAAGCAGATCTCTGTTTTACTCAGAATTTGTGCTGTTCGTCTATGACTACATACATTAAATCTTTGAACATTACATCGTCTTGGATTATGGCATGGGTTCATACTAAAAGGTTTATTTTTCAGTCTTTTAGGTCTTGTTTTACTTTATCTTTTTGTTGCTTTGTCAGAGATCATTTCAAAATTTCTATTCTCATCCCTAGTGGTAAAAGAAGTTTTGCTAATGTCTTGTAATGTTGATCTGCCAAGACTTCCAATGGTGCGAGGAATACAGATTGAGCTCAAAATTTTTTGAAAGTGTAATATGCAGCAATTGCAGCGACTACAGTCTTTCCACTTCAAACATCTCATTGGAGTAATCTCATCATTGGTTTTTCTTCATGTAGGTTTTCTATGATAGTTTTTAAGGCCTTTTTCTGTGCGTTTGTGAGTTGAAAGTCTAACTTTGAAACTATGTCTTTTATGATAGCCCGGTCTACTTGACACTTATTGTTAAAAGTGGTTCAATCTTGGTACTCTTTCCTCATGAGTAGCGAATGTAACTGGACTCTTAATAACTTATCAAAAAAGATTCTATATTTTGCTTGTCAAAGTTTGTCTATATTATCAGGGTAATGAATCTGCTTGAATGTCTCGCAAATTCACATCAGACCGAATTTTTTTAAAAATTCTTCTGGTAAATATTCTGAGAACAGATTGTCTATTTGTGGTAGTACTCACAACATTTTTTCGCTGAATCGGTGTGGCTTGATTCAGTTCATTTCTGAATAAATGGGGAAAATTCATCATGATGTGAAACTATTTTGGATGTCTGTAAATTCAGATGAATTTACTTCTGGATTTGTAAAAACTATCCTTCAAAATTTATATACTGGTTTTCAAGTGATGATATACCGTTTGTCTTTTTCAATTTTTGATGCTAGGTATGCCGCATTATAAATAGTAATTTTACCTAGATTTCATAATTCATCTTGGAATTTTATGTCATATATTTTTAAGTTTCATTTTTGGAAGAAACTTTTCTCGATGATTAATCATTTTACGGAGCAAACGACTGATTTATCTTGTAAGTTGATTTGGTTTAGCATCAACAAACTTTCTCTATTTTCGTAAGTCCTCGGTAAATATTGCAAAAAATCCCTGACTGAATTGATTCAGTTTTTACTTAAAATTGATGTGTATCTTGCTGTGGTTTTTAATTCTTTGTATAGTTCCATTTTATAATTAATAATTAACAATTAAGAATTAATAATTTGGGAAGTTTTTTCGTTATTAATTTATGTATTTTGTTTTTTTATTCAATGAGTTTTGAAAATTCCGAATAATCGTATAATTATTTTTGAAAAATTTCGTCAAAGCAAAATATGAGATACAGTGGGATATTTATGAGTCATTCTTGTTCTATGTAATCCAATAGTGAAAAACGGATAGATTTTTTAGGATTATATTTTTCACGATATATTTTTAAGCTTTTTGATTTTGTATTTTTTCCACTTTTTACTTCAAATGGAATTATATATTCATCAATTTGTGATATAAAATCAACTTCAGCATTAGCATTTGATGTCCAATAGAAAAATTTATATTTTCATAAGTTTTGAAGTACAAATTGTTCTGCAAAAAGTCAGTTATATTCATCAAAAATTGTCGATTTATTCATTAACACTTGGCTTGGGATGTCGGTAAGTTTTCTTAGAAGTCATATATCCAAGAAATACAACTTAAAAATAGATTCTTCTTGATATGCTAAAAGTGGCAATTTGTCTCATCTTTTCACTCTATTTACTTTTCTTACAAGTCCACTATCTTCTAGTCGTTGTAATGCTATTTCATAGTCTTTGGCTCTTGCTCACTCTCTAATGATTCATCGGATAAATTTGTCATTTTCTTTTGCAAATTGCAGTGGTATAGACTCCCAAATTTGTGTTAATCTTTTTGTCATTTGTTCTGTTGTGTATTTTGAAAAATCGTATTTATATGATTGCAGGATGTTTCATTGTAATAAATCAACTTTTTCTACATCTTGTTCAGTAATCCATGATTGTACGATTTCTGGCATTCAACCGGTAAATAAGTATTGTTTCATGTATTCATACAATTTGTCATTAAAGTTTTGATTTAATTCTTTTTTGCATGATTTTATTAGCTTTTCTTCTCCATTTGCTAATAAAAATTCTTCAAAATCCATTGGTTCTAAATGTAAAAATTCGATTTTTCATACAGGGAATGATGTTTCTTTGTGTAGAGCTATTCACAATAAGCTACCTGATGCGATAATATGATATTCTCAAGCTAATTCGTTGAAATATTTTAGAGATGTGAGAACTCTTGGATTGCTTTGGATTTCGTCGAAAATTATCAAAGTTTTTCATGGAATAATTTCTTGTTTAAAGTATATTTCTAAATTTGTTAATATTTTTTTTGGATTTAGTTCATCAACAAAAAGTTGTGTAATTTCTGTTGGAGCATTTTCAAAATTTAAATAAATTTGATTTGAATAACATTCGTTTCCAAATTGCTTGATTAAAAATGTTTTCCCTACTTGTCTTGCTCATGTGATAAGTAATGGTTTCCTTGTTTTTGAAATTTTCCAATTTTTTAATTTTTCTATGGCTTTCCTATACATTGTGTGTGCTGAAAAATTATAAAATGTAATTTGTGGCTTTATAATACATATTATTATTTAAAAATCAAATCATTTTACACTTTTTCGATGGAATAATTGTGAGAAAACTACATTTTTTCGATGGAATAATTGTGGAAAAACTACACTTTTTCGATGGAATAATTTTGTATTTTATTAATTTCATCAATCAAACCCCATGTTTTTTATTATCTGATAATTTTCTTATTCAATGAGTTTTGAATTTTTTTTTTACAACCTCATCCCCCTTACCCAAGAGGGGAAAAAAGATCCTCTCTGTAAGCTGTGTCCGGCTTTAGCAGGAGAGTGTGATTTATGGTTAGATTGTTTCATAGTAGTCTGATAAATGGAAAATTTTTGGCTGATGCCTTTTCCCTGGAAATTGTTTGATTTTGAGTAGTGGTTTTGTATAATTGGGAATGCCAAATATAAATAAATACAAGATAACTTTTTATTATATAAAATATTTTAATGGCTATTAAAAAAATTCTTAATCACTTTTATTCAGATTTAAAAAACTTTTCTCAAAAATATAAAACTTATAAAATTAAAAAAGCAAATCGTAAAATTTGAAGAGATAAATTTTTTTGGAATATGCTTTTGTGGTGGGTCGTTTCTGTACTTTTGGGTGTATATATTTTTATATCAATTCATGTTTATGAAAGATTTTGAGGTATGGTATGGCTATTTATATTCTTGTTTATGCTAGTTCGAAGATTTATATTGATAAAAATGAGATGTAGAGATATTTTTTTATGTTGTACACGACGAGCTATATTCTGCTTTTTACCACCTTTTTCTATAATTTTATTTTTTATTCCGTCAAAAGATTGAAAAATTGACTGAAAATCTTTTGTACAAAAAGTATCTGAAAATAAGAAATTCGTTATTATTGTAATGCTTTTATTATGAATTATAATTGGTTTATTATTAGTAAAAACTGCCATAAATAAACAATCTAATTTTGAAAATGAATTAAAATGTAGAGAATATATTGAAGATGTTGAGAATTTTGTTGTTAATAGAACAAAAAATTTGTTAGAATATAAATATTGAGAAGAATTATCTGATGATAAAATTGAAGAACGAGCATCTCCTTATGGAATTTTTTATAGTAAAAAGCATAATAATTGTATGATGTATTACGATTATGATGGAATGCTTCGTATATTACCTTATGAAGCGGCTAGTAGTGATGTCGCTTGATATTATGGATGGTATTGTCCATGATCATCCGATATTGATGATTGCTATTATTTTTATAACAAATCGTATGATGAATTGTTGGAATATGATTTATTTAAAGAGCATCGAAATGATGATCATACAAAATTGTTATACTATGATTTGAATTTGGATAGTAAAATTTGGAAAGGGAAAAAACTGGATTGGTACATGACATTTGATGATTTTTGGTATACACTCGGTAAACTTTGAATACATCAAACAAAATCGTGGGATGGCTTTGTAGCACATCATGGGCCTTTTTTTGCTTGGATTGATGAAATATTATATGATATTGAATATTATCGATTGTATTGTGATTTGGTTAATGTGGCATGATT
>Ga0310691_10000364_pt1 | contig 88629 bp, 55 predicted proteins | sample 176DNAGHGlowgp2_FD_203887 | JGI IMG/M metagenome (GOLD analysis project Ga0310691, IMG submission 203887) | Sheep rumen microbial communities from Palmerston North, Manawatu-Wanganui, New Zealand - 1766 DNA GHGlow gp2 (v2) (version 2) | ecosystem: Host-associated > Mammals > Digestive system >...
AGGTGGCAAGGGCAAAAAATGCCATTCTGATTTTTTTCATATTATTCCTCCATATTTTTTTGCAAGTTTGGCGCTTTTGGGGGTTGTGCCGAAAGGCGTTGGCTTGCATAACATAACGTTTTATGCTCTACAGATTCCGGGTCGGAGCCCGGAATGACGGATTTTATCTTTTACAGATTCCCGGGTCGAGCCCGAGAATGACACAATTGCTAAGTCCGAGGTGACGGACTGCAGCTTACACACGGTCCTTCGACTGGCTCAGGGACCGGAATTCGATGCCCGCTCGAAGCTGCGCTGCGAGTTCCAGGGACCGAGTTTTTTTGATTTAAAAACAAAAAACCCGGATTCTTCCGCAGGGAAAAATTCCGGGTGTGGTTTGAATTTATACTGATACAGTTTACGCCACGACGTGAGACGTGAGACGTGAGACGTGAGACGTGAGACGTGAGAATTTTGACCGATGCAGCAATTATTGTCAAGGGGGAGAAGCTTGGGGTTTATTACACTTTTTTCCATAAATTTCTCTTCGATGATTTTAGTATAAGGGCAGATGGAGGATCTGTCAAGACGGATGACAGAGATTTTGTTTTGGGGGATGACGGATGGCATTTTTCTACACCGGCCCTTCGAGAGCCCGCTCGAAGCTACGCTGCGAGTTCAGGGACCGGGACTGCCGTCATGCTGAGCTTGTTTCAGCATCTGTGTAAGTTTTAATGCCATCTTTTACAGATCCCGAATCAAGTTCGGGATGACGGAATACAGGGTGTCGAATTGTTCTTTGGTGATGGGGGTGTTTTGGTCGTAGGCGGTGCTGGTTTTGTCTATGTAGTCTTTGGGCCAGAGCTGGCCTGAGTTCATGCCGGGGCAGTCTTGGGCTACTTCGTCCCAGGTGGCTTTGTCTTGTAGCATCCATGACCAGAAGGGGTAAGTTGAGCATTGGAGGGGGCGGGCTTGGTAGGCGGTGCAGCCGTCTTTCCACAAGATGCAGTCGTAGTTCTTTTGTTCTTGCAGGGCGAGTACGGTGGTGCCGTGGTAGTAGTTGGCCCAGCGGCAGTATTTTTGGGCAAAGTCGGGGGCTGTCATTTTGAAGTAGGCGCAGAGGCGTTCAAGGTCGCTTTTTGAAAGGTAGACGAATCCCGGTGAGTGGCCGCAGCAGAAGGAGCAGCGCTTGCAGGTGAATTTTAGGCCGTTTTTATAGAAGGGTTCTTGCATGTTTTTTGTTATAGCATGGATGGGGGGAAAATACCAGAGGAGATGTAGAAAAAGAATTGAGTGGCTAACAAGAAAAGGCGCACCAGCCTACGCCGCCGTGGAGGGGCCCGCGTGAGCGGGTTGCGAACTCGCAGCGCAGCTTCGAGCGAGCAATGGAGGCGAAGGCCGGAACCCCGGAAGGGCGGTGGCGCAAAGGGGCTTACGGTCGAGTTAGCCAAAGAGTAATATGGTAGAGCAATTAAGGCTACCGTCCATAAAAGAAGAAAAGAGAAAAGGCGCATCGATTTTTAAATTCAATTTGTATTGTGGTAAAGGCAAAAATTTCATAGAATGGCTTTATGACTTATTTTTTTGAAACGTATGGCTGCGAGATGAATATTGCGGAGTCTGCTTCTATAGAACAGATTTTGATTTCGCGCGGGTGGAAGAAGGCTTTGAGCGCACAGCTTTGCGATATGGTGATTATAAATACTTGTTCGGTTAGGGCTACGGCAGAGACACGGATTTTTGGCCGGCTGGGTTTTTACGCGGGGCTTAAGAAGGTTCGGAATGCCGCTCCTGATGCAAAGACCCGCAGTATGGAAGAGGCAGCCGCTTACGTGGAGAAGAATGGGCCTGTTCCGCTGACTGTAGTTGTTATGGGCTGTATGGCAGAGAGGCTTTTGAAGTCTTTGCAGAAGGATTTTCCGGTTGTTGATTATGTTGTGGGGACTTATGCGAAGAATAAATTTGGCGACATTATAAGCGCGGTGGAGGAAGGGAAGTCGCCGGTTCCGATTGAGGAAGACCCGGTTTACACTTTTGCGCCTGTTTCTTATGAGGAGGGGGCATTCAGCACTTTTGTTCCGATTATGCATGGCTGCAACAATTTTTGTACCTACTGCATTGTGCCTTATGTGCGCGGGCGGGAGGTTTCGCGGCCTGTTGACGAGATTCTTGCTGAACTGGACGTGCTTTCTTCTCGTGGGGTGAAGGAGATTACGCTTTTGGGGCAGAATGTGAATTCTTACCGGGGGGCTGTTAGCAAAGCAGGTGGCTCTTCTGCGGACGGAGCGGCGGTTGGCGTAACAAACGCTGCTTTTGCAAACAGGGCACCTGTTAGCACGAGCGACACCGCGAATGCAGACCAAACACCTGTTAGCACGAGTGACACCGCGAATGCAAACGGAGCGCCTGTTAGCGTAACCGGCGGGGCTTATGCGGACGGGGCGGCTGTTGGCAAATCAGGCGGGGCTTCTGCAAACAGCACGCCGGTTAGCGTAACAAACGCCGCGTCTGCAAACAGCACACCTGTTAGCGTAACCGGCAATGCATCTGCAAACAGCACCCCCATCACCTTCCCCCAGCTCTTGCAGACAATCTGCACCCACATAGAAAAAACAGCTTCCCCAATCCGCTGGATCCGCTTTGAATCCAGCAACCCCAAGGACTTTTCCGACGAACTAATAGAAACAATAGCCCAGTCTGCCAAACGCGCAGAAGAAAACCCAGAAAGCCCCACAATCTGCCGCGGCCTCCACATAGCAGTCCAGCACGGCTCATCCAGAATCCTAAAGCTAATGAACCGCCGCTACACCCGCGAAGCCTACCTGGAACTGGTCAAAAAAATCAGGGAAAAAATCCCGGGCATACAGCTTTCCACAGACATAATGCTTGGCTTCCCCGGCGAAAGCGAAGAAGACTTTAAAGAAGCCTACTCCCTCATGAAAGAAGTCCGCTACGAAAGCGCCTTTATGTACTACTTTAACCCCCGCGAAGGAACTCCGGCTGCAAAAATGGATGGCCAGATTGACCTTGAAACAAAAAAGGAGCGCCTGCAAAAAATAATAGACCTGCAGCTTAAAATTACAACCGAAGTTATGCAGGAGCGGGTTGGAAAAACCATCACCGTACTTGCGGACATAATCAGCCGCGACGACAAAACGGAGCTTCTTGGCAAAACCGAGCAGAACGAGCGCGTGGCATTCAAAGGCAAGCCCTCGCTAATCGGGCACTTTGTAAAAGTCCACCTGGATTCGCTAAACGGCAACACCTTCCGTGGCACTCTGATTGAATAAGTCATTTTTTTCTGGACGGTGCTTTTTTCTGTTCTACCATTTTACGCTTTGGCTAATTCGACCGCCAGAAGCATTGCGTCACCGCCGTTCCGGGGTTCCGCTATCGCTCCATTGCTTTGCAACGCGCTGCGCGCGCCCCTCCATGGCGGCGTAGGCTGGTTTAAAACACCGTCACACAGAAGGCACTTGCAGGCCAGTAATTCTGACATCTGTATAAGTTAAAGTGCCAGCCACCTCGTCATGCTGAGCTTGACTCAGCATCTGTATAAGTTAAAGTGCCAGCTTGTACAAGATTCCCGGGTCAAGCCCGAGAATGACATAATTGCCTAAGCCCGAGAATGACATAATTGCTAAGTTCGGGATGTCGGTTGGCTTTTTACCGGGATGACGGCTGTTCTGCGGCCTTTTGCAAATAAAGCCTAGCCCCGATTGTAGGTGGCCGAAGGCGACCGGCACGGAGTGACGGGCCGCGCGCCGTTAGGCGGGCAAGCACCGGAAAGCGGGTAAAAATTGCCTCCATGCAATTTTTACCCACAAGTTTTCTTCGGAAACTTGCAATATTTTTATTGCAAACAAATGACGCGCCGTCCTTGGCGCTATCGGTTTTAAAGTGGTAAAAATTGCATGGAGTTTGACCGGACACGAAGTGCCGGGCACAGTACACCGAGCAATGCGCTCCAAAAAGAGAAAATTTATTCACAAAATTCAGTGCAGGCGTATGCGTTGTGGTTGTGGATGCTTTCAAAGTTTTCGCATTCAACCTTAAAGTAGCTGAAGGGCTTTTCGCACTTGCCAAAGTTTTTGAGGGCAAGGAAAACTTCGCGCACTACGTCTTCCACAAAACGGGGGTTGTCGTAGGCGTGCTCGGTAACGAATTTTTCGTCGGGCCGCTTTAGTATGCTGTAGAGTCCGCTGCTGGCACTTTCTTCTATAGATTGTATTACGTCTTCCACCCAGAAGAGGCTTGAATTTTGCAGGGTAACCGTAACGATTCCCCTCTGGTTGTGGGCGCCGCGGTCGCTGATTGCCTTTGAGCAGGGGCAAACCGTTGTAACCGGAACCCTAATCTTTAGGCGGAAGTCGCTTTTTCCTTCTGATACGCTTCCTTCGTATGTGCAAGTGTAGCTCATTATGCTTTGGGCCTGGCTTACAGGGGCCGTCTTTGTCATAAAAAATGGGAACTCCATTGTGCCAAATGAGCGCTCGGCATCCAGAGACTGCCTTATTTCTTCCAGCATGACCAAAAACTGCTTCATGCCAAGGTTTGAGCGGTGCTTGTGGAAGATTTCTATAAAGCGGGACATGTGGGTGCCTTTGTATGCGCGGGGCAAATTTACAAAGAGGTTCACTTTTGCAGTGGTCTGCTGAAAGCCGTTTTCCTTGTCCAAGACCTGTACCGGGTAGCGCAGGTCTTTTACGCCAACCTTTTGCAGGGGAATTTCACGCGTGTCAGGGGTGTTCTGTATGTCTACCAATTTAGGCCTACCAATTTATACCTGCCCGGAGGCAAAGCGTTCTGCGCTTTCCAGTGTGTTGTAGATGAGCATTGCTATGGTCATGGGGCCTACTCCGCCGGGGACAGGTGTTATCATGGAGGCAACTTCCTTTACGCCTTCAAAGTCCGTGTCGCCTGCAAGACGGAAGCCAGACTTTTTGCTTGCGTCGGGGATGCGGTTAACGCCAACGTCAATAACTACGGCACCGCTTTTTACCATGTCGGCTGTTACGGTGTTAACGCGGCCTGTGCAAACGATGAGTATGTCTGCCTGTTTTGTAAAAGAAGCAAGGTCTTTTGTTCCTGTGTGGCAAACTGTAACCGTGCAGTTGTATTCGCGGCGGGTTAAAAGAACGGCTAGCGGTTTTCCTACTATATTACTGCGGCCAACTACAACGGCATGGGCACCGTCCGTCTTTACGCCCATTTTTTTAAGCATTACGCATATTCCGTGCGGGGTGCAGGGCAGAAATCCCTTTGAGCCTATGAGCATGTTGCCTACGCTTACCGGGTGGAAGCCGTCTACGTCCTTTAGCGGGGAGATTGCGTCCGTAACCTTCTGCTCGTTTATGTGCTTGGGAAGGGGCAACTGGACTAGGATTCCGTGTACGGAAGGGTCATTGTTAAGCTTTTCTATAAGTGCCAAAAGCTCTTCTTCACTGGTCGCCTCCGGGAGAACCATGCTGCGGTCAGCCATTCCGGCCTCTGCCAAAGCCTTGCGCTTTCCGGTAACATAGCTTACGCTTGCAGGGTTGTCGCCCACAAGGATAACTGCCAGACAGGGGGTAACTCCCTTTTCCTTTAGGGCTGCCACTTTTGCGGCCACATCCGCCTTTACTTCACTTGCTATTTTTTTTCCGTCAATAATCTCTGCGCTCATGTAACCTTGCACCTCATCATTTTTTTAATAAGTGTTGAATTTGAAAGGCAAATTCGCTATTATTATACATATTTTTTTGATAATTACTAGAAGATTTTGAGGATTTATGAAACGTATTCTAAGCATAATCAGCATAATGGCATCCGTAGCAATATTTTCCCCGGTTTTGCTCCACGCCCAGGACGTCTACGAAGATGACAAGAACCTTCAGGAAAAGCACGAAAAGGAAAGAATCGTGCGCTACGACAACACAAAATACAACCACGAGGGCGACCAGTTCCTTAAAGTAGGTCTTGATTTTTCCATTCCAATGCGCCCGCTCAACCCCTTTGACGACGGCCACATGAAAATTGGCGGCCTTGGAATGCTTGGCTACCACGTCTTTATTACGCCGGAAATTTCTGCCGGAGCAGACGTAATATTCGGCTTCAACACCACAATTGGAGACAACATCTTCAACTACATCCCTATCGTAATAACTGCGACATACCACCCGACGGTCGGAAAGTTTGAATTCCCCGTTACGCTAGGCATAGGCTGCGCATGGGAAACTTACAACAACAACACCTACTGGCCGGGACTTTTGATAAGGCCGGAAGTTGGTGCCCACTACAGGATAGCGGACAGCTGGTCACTGGGTCTTGACGCCTCCTACAACTTTATGCCCCAGTTCTGCAAGGCATGGGGAACAGGTGAAAAGAACATCTGGATGCAGTTCTTCAATGCCGGCATAACAGCCCGCTACTTCTTCTAATTTGAGGTAAAAAAGATGAAAAAAACACTTGCAGCAATTCTTACTACAACCGCAATACTGGCTACGATTATGTTTGCCTCATGCCACGACCCTATCTTTGAATCGATTTCCAACGAAGTCGAACTTGAGACAAACGGTCTGCGTGGCGACATACGTTCCATCGTCCCCTTCAACAACTACATCTACTGCTGCAACAACATGATTTACAGAAAGCCAGCCCTGGCTTCATACGAAGGCGGCGGACAGAACAAGCAGTGGCGCGAAGTCTCCACTTCTTTTACAGACGGAACCATCACTTTCCTTGCATCAGACTCTTCATACATCTACGCACTCTCAATCGAATGGGAGGCAGATGAATCAGAAGGCAAGAACCTTCCTTCAAAGGCGGCAATCTATGCATCATCAGACGGCAACACCTGGAACAAGGTTACAGTTCCAGACGCAAACCTCAACAGCATAGATGAAGACTACGACCTTGTGCTCTTTGACAACCAGGAGCAGAGCTATTCCTCAGGCGGCACAATCTCCACGAGCGGGCGCATAGCTTACTTTGGCTTCTACGATGATTCAATCAACACGGGAAGAACCTTCAGGCTTTCGGGTACAAGCGCAACTTTAATCGACGCGGGCACAAAATACTGCAAGGCGGCAGGAGACAAGTTTTCCACCCACTCTGCATTTGCAAGAAAAGGCTCAATGTACTACTGGGGCAAGAGTGGCGACGATGAAATCTACTGGGGTACAAATCCTGCTGACGATTCAAATTCAATCGACCTTGACTGCGGCATAATCCTTTCCATAAGCGTAACGGCAGACCACCTTCTATTGGGAACAGCCCGGGGAATTCAGAGGGTTCCTATAGATGCTTCCGGCAACATTACAGGAAACACAAAAGACTTCAAGAGCGGAAACAATGCGCTTTCTATCCTTACTGGCCGCGTAATGTCAACATACGTTCTGGACAGCTCAAAGCCCGAAAGCGAAACAGATGAATATGCAGGCCAGGTGATATACGGATCAATCACATCGTCATCCATATCATTTGACGAGGTTGGACTCTTTGCATACTATCCCGAACGAAATACCTGGAACCGTGACGGTACGGATTCCAGCAGCTCCGACGGCAACTAAAAGAAAAGCGCAAGCGGTGTAAATGGTGTAAATATGGATGAACTTTTCGGCGCACCCCAAATTCAGCATGAACCGCTTGCAGCCAGAATGAGGCCTCGCACCCTTGACGAATACATTGGTCAGGATCATATCGTAGGAAAAGGACGTTTGCTAAGGAGGGCCATTGCAGCCGACCAGCTTACGTCCGTAATTTTCTACGGGCCGCCTGGTTCTGGAAAGACAACCCTTGCCCGCGTAATAGCAAACCACACAAAATCAAACTTTATCACGCTCAATGCTGTCCTTACCGGAGTGGCAGACATAAGAAAAGCCATTGCCGAAGCAGAAGAGCAGCGAAAGCTCTACAGCAAAAAAACAATTCTCTTTGTAGACGAAGTTCACCGCTGGAACAAAAGCCAACAGGATGCACTTTTACCCTGGGTGGAAAACGGCACAATCATCCTAATAGGTGCAACAACAGAAAACCCCTTCTTTGAAGTAAACAAGGCACTTGTAAGCAGAAGCCGAGTCTTCCAGCTAAAACCGCTAACAAAGGCAGACCTTTTAAACGCCGCAAGGCAAGCACTTGAGGACACAGAAAGAGGCTACGGCCACTACAAGGTTCAGTTTGAAGAAGGAGCCCTAGAGCACTTGGTCGAAACCGCAAACGGAGACGCAAGAAGCCTTTTGAACGCACTGGAACTTGCGGTAGAAACAACCCCGCCTGAATGGGAACCCAACGCAAATGTTCCAAAGCCGGCATGGGGAAGCACAATCTACATAAGCCGTGAATGTGCGGAGGAATCAATTCAAAAGAAGGTCGTGCTTTACGACAGGGACGGAGACTACCACTACGACATAATTTCTGCCTTCATAAAAAGCCTTAGGGGACGCGACCCGGATGCAGCTTGTTACTGGCTTGCCCGCATGGTAAAAGCTGGGGAAGATCCAGACTTTATCTTCCGCAGAATGCTAATAAGCGCATGCGAAGACACGGGCCTTGCAGACCCATACGCAATAGCCGTAGTGCAAAGTTGTGCCGCCTCATTCGACAGGGTTGGAATGCCGGAAGGAAGATACTTCTTGGCACACGCCGCACTCTATCTTTCCACCGCACCAAAATCAAATTCATCCATGGCATTTTTTGACGCACTTGCATCAGTGGAAAAAGAAGACGCAGACGTACCCAATCACCTTAGGGACGCAAGCCGTGATGCAGAAGGATTCGGCCACGGAGCAGGCTACCTCTACCCCCACGCATACCGCGACCACTGGGTTGCCCAGCAATACCTGCCGGACGCGCTAATGGGAAAGGTATTCTACACGCCGACAACCCAGGGCTACGAAAAGAAAATACGCGAAGAAGTTCTTTCAAGGCGAGAGCTTCAGATAGCATCTCTTCTTACAGATTCACAGTCGAGCGACCCCAGCGCAGGACTTGCAGAAAATCCCGAAGAAAGCTGGTGGCAAAAAAGCGGGCACTTGCACGGCCTAAAAAAAACAGAAGAAAACCTTACCTTTTCCCCGCCAGACAAAAAAAGATCCTCGGCACTGGACAATGCGGAAAAAAGCTGGAGAAGAAGGCTTGAATCAAACAGGGCGCAAACCCTCACCCTTATACGCGACACAATGATTCAGGCGGCGGAACTAAGAAGGCACCACAGGACGCTTGTCTTTAACGCAGACGACGCACTCCTCCTCTTCCACATAATGAGGCTAACCCCCGAAGGACTTACCTGCGGAACATGCCGCACACAAAGCGGAATAGACATACTAAGCCAATACGCATCCACGCTGGGAGATTTGGACAAGCCAAGCCTTTACCTTGCACAAAATGCAAAGGACTATGCCCTTGCCGCAAAAAGCTTTGGCGACACAATTTTTGACAGGCTATTTTTCCGCGACATTTTTTCCTCAGCAAAAGACATATATGAGTTTGCCCGGCAAATAAAAGACATGTTCTTTGGCAAAGAAAAATCAGGAAGGGACATTGCCTTTGGAGAAACAAGCTCCCCTGTAAACAAGGACGAAGAGCCTCTCCTTTCCAAAGAGGCAAGAATAATCATCTCGCAAAGAATCCCCTCCTGCGGCCAGCACATATCTTCGCTAATCCTTGGCACAATCAACGACGGTGAAAAAAGAAAAGTCTGCGCTGGTGAATACACGGATGAATTCATAGAAGCAATCAAACCCGTCTTAAAAGAAATGGAAGAGGCAGAAAAAAAATTCTTTGCAAACAGCTCAAACCCACTCTTTGCATGGAACGCAGAAGACATAAAAAGTTCCCTGCAAAAAGAAGGACTTCAAGTTACGCTAAGAGAGCAGACATTAGAAGAAATACGCACCATCTCGCAAAAAGAAATAGAGAGGTGGTTCGACACAGAAAATTCTGAATACGGCTCATTCCTCCTTGCAGAGCTTGGCCAGGAAAGCGTAAGGCAGGTTGCAAAGCTGCTTGAATCAATCTCAAAAAAGACGGCCTTTGCCTGGCACATAAGAAACGCATTCATCGTATGCGAACTGCCAGTGCAAGCATAAAATTCCAGCGGAGAAAAGCAAATGAAAAAATCAGTGGCAACAATTTTCCTTTTCATATTATTTGCATGCAAAATATTTTCACAGGCGCTGAACTTTGCAGCGGAAGAAACCTACATAGCCTATTACCCCGCAAGCTCCTACGCCAACATAAGGGAATACAACATCCAGCACAAAAAGGAATGCGGCAACCTGCAAAAAGACGTTGAATCCCTAAAGACAAAAATCAAAAGCGCAAAATACGCAGAAGAAAAATTCCAAATAAAAAATTTCTTCTCCGCAGAAGAATCGCTCTTTAAAGAAGGCAAAAGCGTAAACGGAAGCTACGACCTTCTAACATCCGAACAAGCAAGCCTGCAACTTGCAGAAGAACTATTCTCCAGCGTAATGGGAACAAGCGTAAACCTCTCTGTCCAGGGCGAAAAGATTCAAATGACCTTTGACGGAACAAGGCTAAGCTTTGGAACCCACAACTGCGAAAACGGCTACAGAAAAGGCAACACGGTAATCCTTGAATGGCCCAACCGAATCTCCAAGATGGAACTTTCCTTCAGCAGAAAAAATCCCGCAACAGAAGCAATAGCCCAGCTTGTGGAAGAAAAAATCCAGAGCCCGGAAAAATCAGAAGAAGAAATTGACTACCTAAAAAACGCATACCCAGAACTTACCGGAATAGAAAAAAAACTTCAGGACGACTGCGACATTGAAAGGCTAAAGCACCTTGCCTACTACGGAAATTTAATCGAAGAATACAAAGAAAAAACAGGCCACTACCCCCTTCAAACTGGCTCCGCAAAAGAAACCTACACCCTTATCTTTAACGGAATCCAAAAAGAATTCTCAGAAGACACAAACCCCAATCCCCACGACTTGGTAAGCGCAAAAGACTTCTTTGCAGAAATAGAAAAAGGCCTTGTCCGCAAAGTGGACCAACTCTACGACCCCCAGTACGTACCAACCACCCGCCCGGTCTTTTACATATACATGGTCAGGAAAGACAGCTATTATTTTGCCGTGCACCTTTCAAAATACTACCCCTTCTCTACCCGCATCGCCGCCAACTACTACAAGGTGCAAGTCTCTAACAAAAGCTACCCCGCCTCAAAAATCTACACAATCAAACAGCTGGAAGAAGACCCCAACTTTAAGCAGGCCGTTTCCAAACCTTTCTCAAACGAAAAATATTTTTTGGAACGCAGAAAAAAGCACCTTAGGGAATATTAATTTTTTTGAATTGTGATTTTCTGGACGGTAACCTTTGTTTGCTCTACCATTTTATTTCCACTCTTATACGACCGCCCATGCCTTTCGTCACCGCCCTTCGCTTGAAACTTCGTTGCGAGAACCGGGGTTCCGGGAGCCCCCTCCATTGCTGCTGGCTCCGGCCCTTCGACTAAGCTCAGGGACCTGCGCCATCAGCAACGCTAACGCGCCCCTCCACGGCGGCGTAGGTTTATTGCCCTAAAAAAATCCCTCCATGGATTTTTTTAGGGATCGGAGATTTTCTGTGAAAATCTCCGGGTTGCTAAGCCGCCCATCCATGGGCTCTATATTTTTTATCAAGTACAAAAAAAATGTGTCATTGCCGTACTCGACATGGCAATCTATAAGTGCCGTATAGCGACATGTTTTGTGCAAAAAAACAGTAATTACGCTTACCCTCTACTCACCTTGCAAATTTACAGAATTCATTGTAAAATATATTCAACTTTTTATTCAGGAGATTACAATGAATTTTATCTTTTTAGGACCTCCAGGAGCCGGAAAGGGAACTTTGGCAGCTCAGGTTGCAAAGGAATACGGCATACCCCACATTTCCACAGGGGACATCTTCCGCGCTGCAATTAAGAACCAGACTGAACTTGGCAAGAAGGTCAAGTCAATCATAGACGCAGGTGGACTTGTTAGCGACGACATCACATGCGCACTCGTAGAGGACAGGCTAAAGGAAGACGACTGCAAGAAGGGCTTTATTCTTGACGGCTTCCCACGCACAATCCCCCAGGCAGAAATGTTTGAAAAGCTTAAGGGAGACGTTCAGGTTGTAAACTTTGAAGTTAACAACGACCTGATTATTGCCCGCCTTTCAAACCGCCGCGTATGCAAGGCATGCGGTCACAACTACAACGTAAAATTCCATCCGCCAAAGGTAGAAGGAAAATGCGATGAATGTGGCGGAGAGCTTTACACCCGCGACGACGACAAGCTTGAATCCATCACAAACCGCCTTGAAGTTTACCGCAAGCAGACAGAGCCCCTCATCGATTTCTACCGCAAGCTGAACAAGCTTACAGACATAGACAGTGCCCGCGACAGCGAGCTTGTACTCGTAGACTTCAAAAAGATTTTCCCTGCAAAATAAGCACAAAGGAAAACCTTATCCGCTAAACAAAAAGCTCCTTCCATCCCGGAGGGAGTTTTTTATCGTTCGGAATGACACTTTTTAACCAAAACATCTGCCAAATAAAAAATCGCTATGCAAATCTGCACGCTGCTAAGCCGCCATCCATGGCTTAATATTTCTTGGCAAAAAAGAAAATACCGTTCCCTGAGCTTGTCGAAGGGAACACTCTTGAAGGAACTCCCTTGAAAATCATTTGATTTTTTTTATTTTTTGTGCTATACTAATTAAACTATGGCAAAACCAAAGACAGATTTTTCCCTTAATCAAAAGGTAGTATACCCCAGTCAGGGTGTAGGACAGATTACAAATATCTATAAAAGCGAATTTAACGGCGAAAGCGTTTACTTTTACGAAATTTACATTGAAGTTTCCGACATGTACGCAAAAGTTCCGGTGGCAAATGCGGCAAAGCTTGGAATCCGCGCCATTGTTTCCGCAGAAGAGGCATTAAAGGCACTCAATTCCATTACAGACGAATTTGAAGCCCCCACTTCCGACTGGAAGCTGCGCTACCAGATGAATATGGATCTTTTAAAGAAGGGAACGATTCAGGACATTGCAGTTATCGTGCGCAGCCTCTACAAGAGGTCCAAGGTAAAGGAGCTTCCGATCCTTGAGCGCAAGCTTTACGACAGCGCAAAGAAAATGCTTGAAGACGAGATTGCTTATGCCCTTGGCAAGTCAGCCAAAGAAGTGGAAGACATGCTTCACGCAAAACTTGAGCCGATTGGTGCAAAGTCAGAAAAGAAGAACGCATTCGATGACGAAGACGAAGATGAGGACGAGTTTGACGACGAGACAACTTCATCCAAGGATTCAGATGACGATGAAGACGAAGATGATGACGATGAAGACATGGATGAAGAAGACGATGACGATTCTTCTGATGACGATTTAGACTAAGGAATGAACGGAAAACTTTTTCTTGTTTTGCTTGCTGCCGGATCTTCATCCCGCATGGGGACCGGCAAAAAAAAAGAATACATGGAATTGGGTAGCGGAACGGTTTTGTCCACTGCCCTAAAAAATTTCCTGCGCACCTTTGCCTTTGAGACAACCCTGGTCGTTACCCCACAGGGGCAGGCAGAGAGTGCTCTTTCTGCTATAGAATGTGACAAAGAGGTAAACAACCTTTTGGAAAAGACACACTTGGAATTTGTTGCGGGTGGGTCTACAAGGCAGGCTTCCGTCTTTAACGCACTAACCTTTCTGCACAAAAAAAATCCTCCACATGAAAATTCGATTGTTCTCATTCACGATGCGGCAAGACCTTTTGTTAGCCAAGAGGTTATAAGAAACACTGTAGAAACGGCCACAAAATATGGGGCTGCGGTTCCTGCCATTCCACCGGTAGACACGCAAAAAGAAATGGATGCGGACGGAACAATAAGAAAGCATTTGGTAAGGAGCGAGCTTTGTGCAGTCCAGACACCACAGGCATTTTTGCTTGAGCCGCTTTTTTTGTGCCACCAGGATGCAGCCGGCATGGGAAAGGAATATACCGACGACAGTGAAATTTGGGATGCCTTTCCAAGTTACACAGGCGGAAAAAAGATACGCGTTTGCAAGGGAGATGCCGCCAACAAAAAAATCACTTTCTTGCAGGATATAGAAACTAAGCAAGAGGAAAAAAAATATATGATTCGCATTGGTTTTGGAACAGACCTGCACCGCTTGGTAAAAGGCAGAAGCTTCTTTCTTGGCGGAGTGCAAATTCCTTGCGAACTTGGGGAAGAGGCCCATTCCGACGGGGACGTGCTTTTGCATGCCATAACGGACGCTCTTTTGGGGGCAGCTGCAATGGGAGACATTGGCTCTTACTTTCCGCCGGAAGATGCAAAGTGGAAGGATGCAGACTCAAAGATGCTTCTTGCAACCGTCTGGAAAGACATACAGGACAAGGGCTGGTCTCTTAACAACCTTGACTGCGTTGTGGAGACGGAAAAGCCCAAGTTCCTGCCCTGGCGTGAAAAGGTCATTGAATCGATTGCTGCCATTCTGGGAGTGGAAAGTTCACGCGTTTTTGTAAAGGCCAAGACCAACGAAAAGCTTGACTCTGTTGGCCAGTGCCAAGCAATAAAAGCATACTGCACTTGCCTTCTTATAAAAGATTAGAATTCCCAATGCCATTAACCTTACGTCATTCTGAGCTTGACTCAGAATCTAAGTTCGGCATGACATCGAAACTGCCTATCTGGTAAAGCAGACAAAACCTACCCCCGGTTGGAAGGGCGCGAAGTGTTCTCGGCGGGAGGAGGGGCTTTTGTTTTTTATGAAAACCGCACCGACCATTTGCCATACAGCTTTTGCTAATTCCCGCCGAGAATGGAGGCGAAAGCCGGAACCCTGCAAAGCGGGTTAGCAGAAAGAGTATGGTCCAGAAAAAGAAAAGAAGCATTAAAGTCTTGCCGCTATTCCTCGTCCGGGTCCTGGGTTTCGAGGATAAGGTCTACCAAGTCTTCGTTTATCTTTACCTTTTCTGCAATCTCGCGGTTGCTCCAGCCGTACCTGCGCTTGAGGTCTTTTACCGTGCTGCGGATCTGAGGCGTAAGCCCGGCACCGCCATCCTTCTTTGTTCCTGAAGAAGTCTTCTTCTTGACGTCTGCCTTTGCAATTGTCTGCAAAATGCCTATCTTCTTTTCCGCATCTTCATTAAGCTTCATAAGACGCTTTTCGGTCTTTGCGATGCCTTCCTTGGACTTTGTCAAGTTCTGTATGCGGTCTTCCGTCTCGTCAATCAGTGACTGGAGGCTGGTCATTTTGTCTATAGCGTCATTCAGCTTTCCCCTGTCGTTCAGAATGGCATTAAGCTGATCCTGCAAACCGTCAATCTGATCCGGCAAGTCAACAAGCTGGTTGTCGCAGTCGGCAAGCCTGTTTTCCAAATCTGCAATGCTCTGGGCAGTTGCATCCACGTTGATTCCCACCTGGTCAATGGATTCGGCCTGGGTTTCCAGACGGTCATACTGCTGCTGTATGTTGTCCAGTGAATTCTGGAAGTTGCGCACCGTCACCTGCATGTTCGTAAGATTGTCGCTGGTCGTCTTGAGGTCTGCAATCTTTGCGTCCATGTTTGCGCTGGTTGCCATAAGCTGTGAGAACTTCTGGTCAAGGGAATCGAGTGTGGCTCTTTGGGCGTTGTAGTTGGCAATCTGCCTGTCAAAGTCCGCGCTCATCGCCTGCACCTTGTCTATCTGCGCAACAAGATCGGAAACCTTGTTCTGGTAAGAGGCCAGAGAAGATATTTCCGTCTTTAGCGTTGTAATTGAACGGACAAGCTCGCTCTTAAGCGTTTCGGCCTGCTCAAAGAGGCCTGTCTGCTTAGTAAAGTTTGCAATACCCTTGTTGATTTCGTCAATGCGGGTCTGCAGGTTGTCCGTGTCTGCGTTCATGCGGTCAAGCATCTTCTGGTATGCAAGCTTATCATTTTCCGTGCTTTCCTTAACGTCGCGCCTGAGGGTAGAAATCTGGCGGTCCGCCTGGTTTGTAGCCTCCACGAGCATGTTCTCCGTCTTTGTTACCATGTCGTCAAACTGCTTCTGCAGGCTCTGCATGATTACGGTTGACTTGTCCTGGTACTCGCGAAGGGCGTCATCAGCCTTTTCGTTAAGAAGGTCAATGTCATGCTGAACCTTCTTGCGGGATTCCTCGGTCTTGCCCTCAATGTCAACGATACTCTGCTTGTGGTTTGCAAGAAAGTCGTTGAAGTTCTGCTCATACTCGTTGCTTGCGTTCTGGAACTGCTGCTCAATTCCCAGCCTCCAGTCCTCAAACTGCTGCTCAAAATCTTCAATGGCTGCGTTTCCGCTTTCCTGGCGCTCCTCAATCCTGTTCTTGAAGTCGGAAATCTGACCTTCTATGGTGCGGGCATTTTCCTTAAGCTGCTCTTCCAGCTTCCTGTTAAAGAGGCTAACGGACTTTGCATTAAGAGCTATCTGCTCCTGAACCTTCTGGTTATACTCATCGCTCTGCTGCTTGAGGATTTCGTTAGCCTTGCTCGTTGTGTTCTTAAGAGCATCGCGGTACTTTTCTATAAAGTCGTGCAGGTTCTGGTTAACGGTGTTAATCTGGTTCTGAATCGTGTCCTGGCCAGCCTGCAAACTTTCCTGAAGCTTGGATTCGGTCTGGGTAGTCTCTGACTGAATCTCCATGATGCGGTGCTTCAAGTCGTCAGCATACTTTATCTCAAGGTCGTGGCGGCGGGTCTCGTATTCAGCGGTAAAGCTTGAAAGCTTTGAATCAAAGGCTGCCTTCCATGAGTTGAGCTGCTCTGCCAGGCTTTCCTCGCGCTTTTTGAGTCCGTTGGTAAACTGGTCTTCGAAGAGCTTGAGTTTGTTGCTTGCAGTGTCAAATGACTCCGTGCGAATTTTTTCTATCTGCTGCTGGAGATTTGCAACGTCAAGACTAATCTTGTCTTCGTTGGACTTGATTGTTGTCTCAAAGTCGATGTGGTTTTTGCTTACGCTCTTTGTGAATTTTTCAAAATCTGCAAGAACGCGCTGCTGGGATGCATCCATAATCTTTCGCAGGGCTGTCTCAAGCTTGTCCACATCAGTACCGGCAGATGAAACCTGCTTCAGGCGGTATTCCATTTCCTTCTTGTACTTGTCAAGCTGCTTGTCCAAGCCGGAAAGGAAGCGGGTCTGCTTTTCGTCATATTCCTGGGCAATTGCCTTCATTGAATTTGTAAGGCTTTCGTCAAACTTTACAATCTGAGCCTTCATCTCAGCGTCAAACTGGTCAAGGCGTTTTGTACCAGATGCAGTTGCATCGTTTATGCGCTCAACAGTTCCGTTTGAATCCGCCAGTGCCTGTTCGTACTGCTTCTTAACCTGTTCAAGGGCTGCTTCCATTTCTGCCTTGATTGTAATGGCCTTCTGCTGAACTTCTCCAAGCACTCCGTTGATGTTGCCCTGCATTGCGTCGATGTGAGCTTGCAAGTCCGTCTTGTACTTGTTAAGGTGGGCAATGCTGAGTGCCTTGAATTTTTCATAAGAGGCCTTTTCCTTTTCGGCAGCCTTGCTTATTGAGTCTTCAAAGAGGGCATCATACCTCTGCTGAAGCTTCTCCGCCTGGCCGTCAACCCTGGACTGGATTTCGTCAAGGCGGTCGGTGTTGCCGTGGGTCTCGGAAGCAAGTTCATCCGAAGTGCGCCTTGCTTCAACAAGGACATCGTTGATTGTGCGAAGGAGGTTCTGTACGCGGGTATTGGTTTCCGCTTCAATCTTCTGTGACTTCTGGTTTACGTTCTCTTCAAGGAATTCCACCTTTGCAACGAGGTCTTTTGTTATTTCGTTTACCTTAGTGTTTATTCTTTCAGAAACTGCAACGTTGGTTGAATCCACCGCAGTCTGAAGGTCTTCCGTCTTCTGTGCAAGCTGGGAAGCAAGGTTTTCCGTCTTTTCGTTAAGGTCGCTTTCGAGGCGGTCAGTTCTGTTGGTAAGTTCTTCCGCAAGGGTTGCAGTACGTGCACGGACATCTTCTTCTAGGCGGGATGCCCTGTCGTTCACGTTCTGTTCCAAACTGCTTACGCGCTCTTCAACGTTCTGCTCCAAAGTAAGGGAGCGGTTGTTAACGTTGGCCTCAAGTTCATCGCTGCGGTTGTTGACCTTTTCTTCAAGGTCGGTAACGCGGGCCCTAACCTGCTCTTCTGCAGAAGTGATGCGGTCGTCCACGGCAGACATGAGGGATGAAGTCTTTTCTTCCACGGTCTTGTCGAGGGAAGAAAGGGTCTGTTCAAAGGCCTGCTGGATTGCATCAGCCTTTCCGTTAACGCTTTCCTCCAGGTTGTTGGTGCGTCTTGCAACGGAGCTGTCAAGAGATGCAACAGTTTCGTTTACGGCCTTGTCTAGCGCAAGTGTCCTGTCTTTTACCAGCTTGCTAAGGTCGGCAATCTTTTCGTTCATGCCTTTTTCAAGGTCGCCAACATTCACCTTGATTGCCTTTATTATGCCGGCTGTCTTGTCGTTGTACATCTTTGCAAGGCCAGCAATGCGGGAAGTGTATGTCTTTTCGATGGCGGCAGTGCGTTCCTTTAAGCCATTGTCCAAGTTGTCCGTTGTTCCTGTAACGAGGGTGCGGAGGCTTTCGGTCTTGGTCTGAATCTCTTCCTGCAGCTGTGAAGTCTTTCCGGTAAGGTCTTCAACAAGCGCCTGTGAGCGGGTAAGGTAATCATTTTCCAGTGCGGCAAGGCGTTCCTGTACGGAAGATTCAAGGGCAGAAGTCTTTTCTTCCACAGAGCCCGTAATGTTTTCCGTAAGGGATTCAACAGCTTCCTTGATTGAAGAAGTGCGGCTGTTCACCTCTTCTTCCAAATCCGACGTTGTCTTTGCAACATCCGCTTCGAGTGCCTCAGTCTTGTCGTGAAGTTCATTGGTAATGAATTCGATGCGGTTGTTTATCTCGTTTTCCAGAGAAGAAGACTTGCTCAAAACTTCATCCCTGATGTGGGCAGATGTTTCGTTGACGGTCTTTTCAAGCGGCATAAGGCGGGCTTCTATGTTGCGCTCCAAATCCTCAGTGCGCGTATTGAAGTTGCCCTCCAAAGTGGAAGCGCGTGTCTGCATTTCAGAAGAAAGCGTGTCGATGCGTTCTGTAACGGAATCTTCCAAGGCTGAGGTCCGCTCGCTAACGGTCTGCTCAACATCCTGGGTACGGGAGGCAAGTTCTGCGACAGTATCCTGAAGGGCACCGGCAGTCTTTTGCGTTGTTTCGCTGACATATTCCTGAATTTGCTGAATGCGCTTATTGAAGGAATCTTCAAGGTTGCTTACAGTCTGTGCAGCGCGGTTTGCAATTGAATCTGTTGAACCGTCCACGCGGTCTGAAATTTCCTTGATTCTGCTTTCAAGTCCGCTTTCAAGTTCGGATGTGCGTCCGTCAATAACAGACGAAAGTTCGTCCGTCTTTTCCCTAAGGTCTGTTGCAATTGCGCTTGTTTTTTCTTCAATAGAAGTAGAAAGTCCGTCTGTTCTCTGCTCAAGGTCGCTTGCAATTGCGCTGGTTCTTTCTTCAATAGAAGATGAAAGCTCGTCTGTTCTCTGCTTAAGGTCGGAGGCAAGCTCGCCAGTTCTCTCTTCAATCTGGGCAGAAAGGCTATCTGTGCGGGACTTAAGGTCTTCTGCAATAGCACCGGTTGTCGTTTCCAAATCCTGTGAAAGTGTCTGTGCCTTGTGGTTGAGTGCGGCGGCAATGTTTCCGGTAATCTCCTGAATTCTCTGGGCAAGGCCAGTTGTCTTTGACTCAAGGCTTTCTGAAAGGTTCTGGGTGGAACCGTTGATGCTGTTGGAAAGTTCCTCCGTACGCTTTTCAAGGCGGTCAGAAAGGTCTTCGGTTTTACTGTCAATGCTTTCCTGAAGGGCTCCTGTCTTTTCTTCAAGGCGGTCAGAAAGACCCTCTGTCTTACTGTCAATGCTTTCCTGAAGGGCATCCGTCTTTTCTTCAAGGCGGCTGGAAAGGTCTTCTGTTGTAGAGTCTATGCGCTCCTGAAGCTCTGCGGTGCGGTCTTCCACGCTCTGGGCAAGGGCATTGGTCTTTTCTTCAAGGCTGAGCGATGCAGAGTTTGTCTTTGCGGTAAGGCTCTTTATTATGTCTGTAAGCTTCTGCTTTACGGCATCTGTAAGCTGTGTCGTGGTCTCGTCAACGTGGCGGGTAAGCACCGACGTGCGCTCTTCCAGTGTCTGGGATGCGGCGGCTGTCTTGTTGTTAACGTCCTGCTCAAGGTCTGTAATGCGCTGGGAAACACGCTTTTCGATTGCAGAGGTCTTGTCGTTAACTGCAAGCGTAAGGTTTTCCGTAATCTGGTTGAGGTTCTGCTCAAGGACGGAAGTCTTACCTGTAACGTCCTGTTCAAGAGCGGAAGTCTTTTCCTTAAGCTGGCGGGCAAGGTCTGCGGTGCGGGCATTAAGCTCGTCTGCCAAGTTGTCCGTCTTTTCCGCAAGGGTCTGGGTAAGCTCTGCCGTGCGGTCGTCTACGCTCTGGGCAAGGGAATCCACCTTGGAGGCAAAATTCTGCTCAAGCTCGGCGGTGCGGTTGTTGTACTTGTCCTGAATGATTGAAGTGCGGTCCTTCATTGCCTTGTCAAGACCGGAAATGCTTGATTCAATCAATTCATTAAATTCGGAAGCCCTCGTTTCAAGTGCATCCTGCAAGCTCCTGGTGCGGTCTTCTATGTCCGTGGTGTAGTTGCTTGTTAGGCTTGTGTACTGTTCGATAGCGGAATCGGTCTTTTCCATAACGTCGTGCGTCATGTTCTCCAGGTTTTCCATAACCTGTCTTTCCAAATCGCCTGAGCGGTCCTTTATCTGCTGTTCAAGAATGCCTGTCCTTTCTTCAAGGGCCTGCCTTAGCTCAGAAGTGCGCTCTTCTATGTTCTTTGTGTAGCTTCCGGTTGTTGCGGCATACTGTTCAATAGCTGCGTCTGCAGCCTGCCTTACCTGGTCTGACATTTCTGCAATCTTGTTGGTAATGTCTGATTCAAGTGAGTCGGAAGTATTCTGAATGCGGTCGGAAAGATTGGCCGTCTTTTCTTCAAGTGCGGCATAGAGCTCGGCCGTGTGGTCGTCTATGTCCTTTGTATAGGAAGAAGTTGTGCTTCTGTACTTGGCAATTGCATCCTCAGTCTGAAGCTGAACACTGGTCGTCATGTCTTCAAGCTTTTGCTTTAAGAGTGCGTCCAAAGCTTCCGTCTTCTTCTTTATGTCGTTGCTGATTGCAATGGTGCGGCTGTTAAGGTCGCCTGAATGCTGCTTAATCTGTGCGTCAAGAACATTGGTTCTGTCCGTAAATTCCGCTTCCATGGAATTGAGCTTTTCTGTAAGCGTCTGTGCAAGGTCTCCTGTACGCTTCTTTACGTCTGAATCGATTGCGGAAGTCTTTTCGGAGAAAGTTGTGTTGAGGGTTGTAATCCTCTGCTTGAATGCGGCTTCCACAGTGCCAGTCCTTGTGTCCACGTAGCTTTCCAAATCGGAAGTTTTCTTTGTAATGGAATCTTCCAGGGCCTGCGTCCTTGCTGCAACAGAATCCTCAAGCTCGTGGGTGCGGGTGTCGTATGCTTCCTCAATGTCCTTTGTGCGTGTTTCAAGAATTGACTGAATGTTGTCCGTGCGGCGGGTAACCTCGTCTTCTATAGACTGAATCCTTGAAGATGCCGTCTCTGCAACTTCCTCTGCCCTAGAAGTAATTCCATTGTGAACTTCGGAAACGCGGGCATTAAGTTCATCTGCAAGGTCGCCAGTGCGGTCCTTAATCTGGTCTTCAAGAGCCTTTGTCTTTGTTTCAAGAGAAATAGTAATGTTTCCTGTGCGCTCGTTCAGCTCGTCTTCCAAAGCCTTGGTCTTTGTGTGAACCTCTTCCTCCAAGTTGCCGGTTCTAGTCTGAACGTCCTGCGTAAGCTCGGAAAGTGCCTTGTTAACAAGATCTTCCACGTTGCCTGTTCTGGAACCAAGCGTAGTGGAAATATTCTGAATCGTGTCGTTCACAAGGGCTGTAAGGGTTGAAGTGCGCTCTTCAAGGTCTCCCTCCAAACCGGTGTACTTTTCGTTAAGGGAATCAGCAAGGGTGGTGCTTCTTGAATCAACATCATCCTGCAGGGCAGAAATCCTTTCGTTAAGAGAATTTGCAATGGAAGAAGTGCGTGTCTCCACATCTTCCTGCAGGGCGCTAATCTTAGAGTTTACAGAATTTTCAATGCCGGAAGTCTTTGCGGCAACCTCATCCTTAAGGGCAGAAATGCGGCTGGTAACCGATTCCTCTATGCCTGTAGTCTGGGCGTTGACCTTTTCTTCCAAACCGGAAATGCGGCCAGAAACAGTGTCTTCAATAGCCTTTGTCTTTGAAAGCACATCGGAAATAAGCTTCTGGGTAGACTCAGTGGAGCTGTCCTGAACGGAGCGGATTTTTTCCTGCACTGAATCAGAAAGCTCGGACATGCTTGTGTCAACAAATTCCTGAAGCGATGCGCTCTGGGTGTTTACGTTTTCCGTAAGAACACCAACCTTCTGCAAAACCGTGTCTTCCAACTGGCTGGTGCGTTCTTCCAAGTTGGAAGTTGCCTCGTCTATCCTCTGGTTTGCGGAATTCTCAAACTGGCTTGTACGGTTCTCTATGGCGGAGCTAAGGCTTTCTATGCTGGAATTAAGGCTTTCCTCCAGGTTCTGGGTCTTAAGCTCTATGCTAACGTTAAAGTCTTCTATTGTCTTGTCAACGTTTTCTTCAAGAGCGTGTGCCCTTTCCTCAAGCTTGGAAACAGCTTCCTCCGTCTTCTGAGAAAAACGGTCCTCCAGGTTGCCAATCTGCTCGTCCACAGAAGCCTGCAACCCCTCCGCCGTCTTTGTAACAGAATCCTCAAGGGACTGGGTGCGGTCAGCAAATTCAGATGAAATGGCAGAAGTTCTGTCTTCCAGTGCAGAACCAAGTTCCTCTTCCTTCTGCTTAAGAAGTGCAAAGAAGCGTTCCTCGGTGTCCTTTATAGAAGCCGCCATTGAATCGCTTGACCCGTTAAGGCTTTCCTCCAAATCTTCCTGCCGCTCTGTAAACATCTGGGCAAGGCTGTTAACCTTTTCGTTAAATGAATTTACGATGTCCGCATTCTTCTGCGTGTACTGGTTTTCAAATTCACGGGTGCGCTGGGTAAAGAAGGATGCAAGGGTCTGGAGCTTTTCGTTAAAGGAATTGTCCATTGCACGTGCCCTTTCTGCAAAGGAGTTGCTGATTCCTGCGGTGTTCTCGTTAAAGGAGTCTTCCAAAGCCTTCGTACGGTCTGAATAGGTAAAGTTAAGGTTGGCAGTCTTTTCCTGAATGATTGCCTCCAGCTTGTTAAGCTTGTTCCTAAATTCAGTGGAAATTTCCTGTGCCCTCTCCACAATCTGGGAAGCGATTTCCTCCGTCTTCTGCTGGAAATCCTTTTCAAAAGCGGCCTTCTGTGCGTCAAGAGATGCGCCAAAGTTTGAAGTCTGCTCGTTTATGCCCTGCTGAAGGGCCTGAATGCGGCTGTCCACAAGAGCCTGCAACTGCTCCGTCTGCTGCTGAATCTCGTTCATGCAGTTTTCCGTGCGCTCGTCTGCCCTGGCCTGCAGCTCCTTGAATGCCTCGTCTTCCAAAGTGCCTGCACGTTCTGCGGCATTGTCGTAGGTATCCTTTATGTCAGCAGCAATTTTGTTCATTATAACGTGGCTTTCTTCTATTGCATGCTTTGTTGCGTCTTCTATTGAGCGGGCCCTGCTTTCGTACTCTTCCAAAAGGTGGGAACCTATAAGCTTAAGGTTTTCGGAGTTGGCACTGGAAAAATGCTCCACAAGAGCTGGAATCTGGCGGTCAAGGGAATCAACCTTCTTCTTTTGGGAATCAAGCCTCTGGTTCAGCTGGGTAATAATGCCAGCCTCTTCCTTTACGCGCTTAAGGTTTTCCTCTACGGCAGCACCCATTTCCATAAGCTCGCCAAAGCTCTTCTTGTAGTCTTCAAGGCCGTTGTTCATGTCGTTAACCTGGTTTATCTGCTTGGCAAGGTCGGCCGTAACCTGCTCAAACTCTTCCTTCTGCTGGTCAAGGCGCTTTACTGCCGCCTTTGCCTGAATGTCCTTTGTTTCAAGCCCGCTTTCCAGTTCACGGATAGTGTCGCGCTGCTTCTTAAAGTATTCGTCAAATTCGCCCTGACGCTTTTCCGCATACTTTCTTACGCGCTCCAAAGAATTTTCGCTTTTATTGATTTGTCCTAAAATTACGCTAATAACAACAGACAATGCCGCCGATATAATGATTGCAAGAATAATATTCACTTTTTCCCACCCGAGTTTTTATTAATTGCAACTCCCAAACGCCCTTTGTGCGCAGTTTGGATAAATTCTATTATAACATTACATAATTATAATATGCAATACACCAAAAGTCCAGTATAGCAATCATTTTTTAGGCATAAGGAGGGGGAAGTCTCCCCCTCGCTACAGCCACGAGTCGCTCCGCAAATGCCGTAAGTGGCAGGCAGGCAAAGCAAAAACGTCTGTCTCCACGTATGCTGGCCTATCGAATCGCCTACACCCCATTGCTCAGGGAGCGGCCGTCACCTTGAACGAAGAACCGTCACCCTGAGCTTGACTCAGGGCCTGTTCCGCAACAGAATACCTGTTTTCAAAACAAGCCACTTCCGTCATTTGTTCCGCTTTGTCGTGTCTTCCGCTACCCCCTCTGCGGGGCAATCTCTTTGCAAAGCCCCGCAACGCCCCAATAAGGATTAGTGTTAGCAAAAAAATGCGCGAGTTACGAAGTAACTCGGTGAGCAAGCGGAGCTTGCGACCAACGCCCCCGAAAACCAAGAAATATCTGTTAACATAAGCAACCGCGAGTTTCCGAAGGAAACTCGGTAGTGAGCGTAGCGAACGGACAACGCCCCAATAAGGATTAGTATTAGCAAAATATGCGCGAGTTACGAAGTAACTCGGTGAGCAAGCGGAGCTTACGACCAACGCCCCCGAAAACCAAGGAACACTTGTTGGCATAAAAAACGCCTGCCGGAATGCATTTGGGAAAAAGCCCCACCCTATCTGTCCAGCAGGATTTTTCTTAGCTGCTTGTAGCTCTTGAAGGAAACATCAGCTTCTTTTAAGGGTATATTAAACAAAGCCCTAAAGCCTTTCATCAGGTAGGCGCTCTTTAGACCGGCATTGTTGGCTCCCCTAACGTCGTACTTTATGCTGTTTCCCACGTAAAGAATTTCGCTCTCCTTAACCCCCAGCTTTCTTGCAAGAATTCCAAATGGGTATTTGGAAGGCTTTAAAGCCCCAGATTCCTCCGAACCAATGCACACATCGCAAAGTGAGCGTATTCCCCACACCCTGCCCTTTTGCTCAGGGGGAAAGTCCGAAAGCAGGGCAACCTTAAAGCCTGCATTCTTTATGGCAAAAATAGTGCCGTAAACATCGGGGTAAGTCTTGATTTTTGTAAAATAGGGCTTAAGACCTTCGTAGCAGATGTCCGTAATCTTAGTCTTTGCCTCTTCTGCAGAACAATGAAGCTTTTCCGCAAGCAGCCGGGCCTGGTACTCAAAAAAATCCGCCAGGGGCGCGGTACGGTGCATCTGCTTGCGCACGGCATTAAAGCGCAGGAAAAAGCGGAAATTCTTAAAAAAGTAGGCCGGAAGCCTTATAAAAAGCCGCCAGTCTGCATAAAGAGTCCCGTCTATGTCAAAGGCAACGGCCTTAATTCCTTCTATCATAATAAGTCATTATAGCTCTTTTTTGCGGAACTTGCAATTATACTACCTATTGATTTTTTATTGTTTCTACCATATACTTTAATTTACAATTTTATGGAAACTATAGAAAAGCAGCTGGAGGAGCGGCCACGTGCGCTAAAGATTGCTGGAACCATAGGTTTTTTGCTTCTTGCCGCGGGGACGACTATTTTTTTCCTGCACGAATATCTGGAAGGACACTTTAAAGACGTAAACTCACTCAGCGAATACATCGAGGCGTACGGAATCCTTGGTCCCGTCATGCTGACTTTTTTCCAGTGCGTAAAGGTCCTTGTTGCGATTGTGCCGGGAGCAATAGGCTGCATTGCTGGAGCCTCAATGTTCGGGGCTCTGGGCGGCTTCCTCTGCAGTTACATAGGGATATGTTCAGGCAGCATGATAGCTTTTCTGCTTTCCAAGAGATACGGTATGTCGCTGATGAAGCTTGTCTTTTCGGAAAAGCGCTACAACAAGTGCATGCGCTGGCTGCAAAAGAAGCACCATCACTATCCGGTCGTACTATGGTTTGCAATCTGCTTTCCATTTGCCCCGGACGACTTTTTGTGCTACTTTTCGGGAATGACCTCCGTCTCTTTCCGCAAATTTGCACTCATCATTCTGACGGCAAAGCCCTGGACCATCCTTGGCTATAGCCTGATATTTGGCCACATTTTTTGAGGTAACTATGCTTGGTGTATACAATTATACGGTTTGGATGACTTACTCTGGAATGCTACTCTCCTATGCGGGAATAACATTCACATTGAACGAGAATTACCGTGCGGCGCTTCTCTGCCTTATGATTGCAGGTGTTCTGGACATGCTGGACGGCAAGGTTGCAAGTACAAAGAAAGACCGCAGCGAAGATCAAAAAGATTTTGGAATACAGATAGATTCCATGTGCGACATAATAAGCTACGGTGTACTCCCGGCTCTTTTTGTCTACAAAATCAACGGCTTCCACAGGTTTTCAGGCATTATCGGCGGGCTTTACCTTCTTTGCGCACTAATCCGCCTTTGCTGGTTCAACGTGGACGAGGCCCAGAGGCAGGAGCGCACCAGCGAAGAGCGCAATGAATACAGGGGTCTTCCGGTAACAAGCGCAGCAATTATCCTGCCTTTCGTCTTTATCGTATGCCGCTTCCTCTGCAACCGCATTGGCTCACCAGACCTTTTTGACAGCAGGGTGGAAATCTGGAGCAGCGCAACGCTTTCCGTAATGGGAATCTTCTTTATAACACCATTCAGAATGAGAAAGCCCCACTGGACTGGAAAAGCAATTCTTTCCCTTATAGGGCTTGCAGAGCTTATAATCCTCTTTATTGAAAAATAATGGGCGCAGTTTCTTTTCTCTACGGAACACATATTGGCAGGGCCTTACAGTCAGCCTTTCTTGCCTTGCGCATACCAGCATTGCTGGGCATTTATTTGCGCTCCCCCCTTTCTGCCTGGTACATAAAGCCCTTTGTTAAGAAAAACAACATAGACCTTTCAGACTTTGCCGGTGTAAAATTCCGCACCTTCAACGATTTTTTTACCCGCAAGAAAGACATTTTCTTTGACAAAACTCCCGGCACCCTTATAAGCACAGCTGACGGGCTTCTTTCCGCATACAAAATAGAAGAAAATTCCACTTTCCGCGTAAAGGGCTTTGACTACAGCATAAGCGACCTGCTTCCGGGTTACCAAGACACAAAAGCCTTTACCGGTGGAACCTGCCTTGTATTCCGCCTTAGACCGATTGACTACCACCGCTACATCTTTGTGGATTCAGGGCGGCTGGAAAAGAACCACTTTGTAAAGGGAAGCCTGCATTCCGTACAGCCTTCCGCCCTTGAGCGCTACAGGGTCTACACAAAAAACCGCCGCTCTTGGATAATACTGCACACAGACCACTTTGGAGATGTGGCACAGATAGAAGTTGGGGCTTTTTCCGTTGGAGGAATAATAAACCACTTGCAGGACGCAAGCTTTGAAAAGGGGCAGGAAAAGGGTTTCTTTGACCTTCACGGCTCAACAATCGTCCTGCTCTTGCAAAAGGACAGGGCTACCCTCTTGCCTGAATACCAGGATGCATTTACGCGTGAAGTTCCGGTAAAAATAGGAAGCCCTATAGCAAAATAAAGATTATTCAAAGGGAGCGCCCTTGAACCCCACCTAAGGGTAGGCAACTTTTTTAACGTTAAAAAAGTTGCCTACTCCGAAGCGAGGGTGTTTCCTGCTGGAAACTGCGTTGTAAGTTCCCCCTTACCCCCCCCTTTCCCGGCACGGCTTAGGGCCATATCGCTCAACGTTTCGCGACATGCCTAAGAACCCCATACTTTATCGATGAAACTTCGTTGCTAGTTCCAACGCTTTCTTGTTTACAGGTGTGTTCTTTTGAGAAATGGTCCCTTCGACAGGCTCAGGGAACGGGGGTTTCTTTCTTGCCATTAATTATAGAGCCATGGAGGGCGGCTTAGCATGTAACAACTTACGCCCGATTGGAGGGGCGCACGTAAGTGCGTTGCCGAAGGCAATGGAGGCGAAGGCCGGCTCTCGCAACGAAGTTTCAAGCGACCCCGGAAAGCGGGGCCCACCAGGCATGAATTCCCGATTTTAGCAAAAAAATAAATGGACGGCCCAAAAAGTACCGTCCAAAAAATTAAGAAAAAGAAATTCCGTGTGAATCAATAAGGCTTAAAGTAAGGAAAGCTCTTTACGCGCTCCAGGTGAACAAAGCACTTTGGATATTTTTTTATGAACTCTTCCAGGCTAAGAACCTCTCCCTTTTGGAAAACCCGGCAAACAAGGCGTCTGTTGGAGTCAAAATAGGAGAAGAAGGCAGCACAGTGGTCAAACTTCATAGTGTTTTCCTTTATGGCAGGTTCTCGAATTGCACCAATGTAGAACCAGCCCGGCTCTGTGCAGGCAAGTACGTAAAGCATTCCGCGAAGCTCGTCCACAGAATATCCAGTTCCTTCTATATAACCGGCAGTATTTTCTGCCTTTGAAGGTGTTACAAGGCGGGAAACAAAAGGCTCAACGTTAACGTCCACGCCAAATTTCTTCCAGTCGTCATTCTTTGAACCGCCGCTTTTTGCCCTTATGCCCCTTGGGGAACGTACGACGAACGCTTTTGCGGCAAGGTTTCGGCAAAGGTCAAGGGTGCGCTTTTTGTTGGCGGCAGAGAATTTATTCTGCTGGGTAACGGCAGGCGCAGAATCCAGAATGTCTGTTGGCTCAAGCATCTCTGCAAGAGAAGAATTCTGGCCGGTAACGCTTCTGATAATTCCGTCCACTATCCACTTTACAAAGCCGTCTTCCCCCAGAAGGAGCTTTGAGTCGTCCTCTGACTCTGTGGGAGCGGGAGCGTTTCTTAGCAAGGCGGAATAGTCGACCTCTTCTTTTTTATAGGGGGCACCTGTAAGGATGTTAAGAACATTGTCCCTTTCATCACAGGCTGCATATTCAGCATATTTTAAAGAAGGAAGCTTTTGCCTTATTATAGCAATCATCTTCTTTACTTCCGTGTAGTCGTTGTTGGAAAAATCCACCTTGTACCAGGGCAAGGGCTTCTTTGTAAGATTGTACACTTCCTGGAAGGACATGGTGTAAAGGTTCTTGAAGTCTATTCCAAGCGGAACTGAGCGGGCTGCATAGTAGGAGCAGACAATAAGGTTTGCAAATGTCTTGTGGCCGGACGGTACAAACATAAGGTAAACGTCTTCGTCGTAGGAAAAGTGCCACTCTATGCGCAAAGGCTTTCCAGATGCCTTTTCCTTGTACAAAATCCAGCTTCCTGCAGAGTCCTTGTAGTAATGTGGAATCTTCTGAACCTGGCGGCTTTCTCCATCTATGAACTCTGTCTGGCTGTATGTCTCCGGGCAAACGATTATGGCATACTCGGTAGCTGCCTCACCTTCAGCTGAATCTTCCATGCGGATTTCAAAGAGGTTTCCGATGGCGTCAGTACTGTGCTCAGCGGCCTTGCCCTTTAGCGCGGCATAGGGCTGCTCAAGCCATTCCTGCTGAACCCTGGTGCGGATTTCCGCAGAATCAGGAATTCCAGCCTGGTTGTATTCGGCAAAGGCAGGGAGTGCTGCAAAAAGAAGCGGGGATGCTACCAAGGCATGTGCCATTGACCTGCCAAGAGCTTTTGCAAAAGTCTTAAAATTCATCTTAAACATACTAAACATACTAGTTTTGTCCTCCCGGAACTAGAAATGCGGCTTTAGCGTTCATGCGGGCGGCATGTCGGCAGGGCTTACGCTTTCTGAGTCCGAAAAATCCGCAAATCCTTCCGCATAGCTTATGCGGGGCTTTACCACGGTCTTGTCGGGATTGTGAATCATTCCGTCATCCCTTTCGTCCGGATGCATTCCAACAGGCGCATTGCTCAAAAGAAGCTTTAGCCTGTTAAGCTGGTTCACTTCGCTTGAACCCGGGTCGTAGTCTATCGGAGAGATATTTGCTCCCGGATAGCGGCGGCGGAGTTCCTTTATCATGCCCTTTCCGGTCACATGGTTTGGAAGACATGCGAACGGCTGCACGCAGGCAATACTGGGCACTCCCGAATGAATCAACTCTACCATCTCTGCTGTAAGAAACCAACCTTCGCCGGTAATGTTACCAAGCTGAACTATATCGTTGACCCCCTTCATCAGGTCGTAGATGCCCGTGGGCGGATCAAAGCGGCGGCTCTTCTTAAGCTGCTTCTTGATATATCTGCGGTAGCGTTCCAGGAACCACACGAGGAACTTTGCGTTGCGCTTTGTCTTCTTTGGGAAGGCAAGCTCTTCGTGGCGGAAGATTCCGGTGCTGAATGTATAGAACAAGAAATCTGCCAAATCCGGCATTGAACATTCGGCACCTTCCCTTTCTATAGTATCGACAATTTGATTGTTTGCTGTAGGGTGGAATTTTACAAGAATCTCCCCTACCACACCCACGCGGGGCTTTTTTACCGGCAAAAGCGGCAGGTTGTCAAAGTCTTTTACGATTCCACGGATAATTTTGTGGTACTTGAGCACGCCCATGTGCTTTAGGGATACCTCTATGATTCCGTTCCACTTTTCGTAGAGGGCATTTGCACTACCGGGTGTTGCCTCGTAGGGACGGGTGCGGTAAAGGCAGCGCATCAAAAGGTCGCCAAGCATTACGCCCTTCATTGCCCTGGAAACCAGAGAAAGGGTTATTTTAAAGCCCGGGTTGCTTTCAAAGCCCTGTGCGCTAAGGGAAATGACAGGCACTTTGGAAAGACCTGCATCGTTAAGCGCACGGCGGATGAATCCAATGTAGTTTGTTGCGCGGCAGCCACCACCCGTCTGCGAAATAAGGAGGCTAACCTTGTCCAGGTCATACTTTCCGCTCTGGAGGGCAGAAATCATCTGGCCTGCCACAAGGATTGAAGGATAGCAGGCATCGTTGTTTACGTATTTTAGGCCTGTGTCCACAGCCTTGGGGTCTGTAGCGTCAAGAACCACAAAGTTAAAGCCTGAATACTGGAAAGCCTTCTGCACAATCCTAAAGTGGATGGGACTCATCTGCGGCGCAAGGATTGTATGGCTGTACTTCATTTCCTTGGTAAAGACCTGCCTCTTGTAGGCGGAACTCTTTACGCTAAGCTTTATGCGGTTCCTCTGCCTTGCCTTAACAGCGGCAATAAGGCTTCTAATTCTAATTCTTACCGCTCCAAGGTTGCTTCCCTCGTCTATCTTGATAAGCGTATACATGCGGCTCTTGGCCTTAAGGATTTCGTCAACCTGGTCAGAGGTTACGGCATCAAGTCCGCAGCCAAAAGACGTAAGCTGCACAAGCTCCAGGTTTGGCATGCCGGAAACAAATGCTGCTGCGCGGTAGAGGCGGTTGTGGTAGGTCCACTGGTCAACAATGCGGAGGGGCCTTTCTATTGCACCAAGATGGGCAACAGAGTCTTCCGTAAAGACACCAAGCCCAAGACCGTGAATCAATTCTGGAATTCCATGGTTAATCTCCGGGTCCAAGTGGTATGGGCGGCCGGCAAGAACGATTCCGTTTGCACCTGCACGGATAAGGGCTTCCAAGGCTTCCTCACCGGCAAGCGATGTTTCCTTCTTGAATTTTTCCTGCTCAGCCCAGCCTGCACCAACAGCCTTTTTTACATCGTCAAAAGTAAGGCTCTTGAAATGCTTCTTAAGCTCCTCGTAAAGACGCTCTGCAAGACGAGGCTTGTCATAAATAGGAAGGAAGGGATTCATAAAAAGAATGCTTTCGTCCTGCCTAAGACGCTCAATATTGTTTCGCAAAACCTCCGGGTAGCTTGTTACAACCGGACAGTTGTAGTGGTTTCCAGCCCCCGGGTCTTCCTTAATTTCATAAGGGGCACAGGGGTAGAAGATGAACTTGCAGCCCGACTGCAAAAGGCTCTCTATGTGGCCATGGGTAATCTTTCCCGGGTAGCAGACAGACTCGCTCGGAATGGATTCAAGGCCCTTTTCGTAAACGGCACGGCTTGAACGCGGGGAAAGCCTAACCCTAAAGCCAAGCTTTGTAAAAATGGTAAACCAAAGGGGATAGTTTTCGTACATGTTGAGCACGCGGGGAATTCCAACGTCGCCCATGGGAGCATCCTCTTTCTTTAGCGGAACGTAGCCAAAGAGCCTCTTGTATTTCCATTCAAAAAGATTGGGCAAGTTGGCAGGTGAATTATCATCCGCCCCGGAAGAAGCTTCTGCATTGCTTGCATCCTTAACCTTTACGTCGTCATCAAATTCCGCACCGCGCTCGCACCTGTTTCCTGTTATAAAGCGGCTAACCTTCTCGCCTGTAGTAAAGGTGTTTATTGTAAGAAGACAGTTGTTGGAACACTTGCCGCACCTCTTAAGCTCAAGGCTAACCTTAAAAGACTCAAGCTGCTCAAGAGAAGCAATCCCGGACTTTATGAATTTAGGCGTCTGGTCGGGGTCATCAGGCTTTGGACGGCGAAGATCCTCCCACTGGTCCTGGGCAATAAGGGCAGAACCGTAGGCACCCATAAGCCCCGCAACATCCGGGCGGTATACGTTAACACCGGCAATCTTTTCAAAGGCGCGGAGAACGGCATCATTGTTAAAAGTACCGCCCTGAACCACAACCTTGCTGCCAATATCAGAAGCTTTCCTTAGCTTTATTACCTTGAACAGGGCATTCTTTATTACTGAATAAGAAAGCCCCGCTGAAATATCCGCAACAGAAGCACCTTCCTTCTGGGCCTGCTTTACACGGCTGTTCATGAATACCGTACACCGCGTTCCAAGGTCAACCGGGGTCTTTGCAAGAAGGGCAATCTTGGAGAAGTCCTGAACACTCATTCCCATTGTACTTGCAAAGTGGGCAAGGAATGAACCGCAACCAGAAGAACAAGCCTCATTCAGCTGAATGGAAGTAATGGCCCCGTCCTTCATGCGAAGGCACTTCATATCCTGACCGCCAATATCCAAAAGGAATTCAACCCCAGGAACAAAAAAGTCTGCCGCGCGGTAGTGGGTAATAGTCTCAACTTCACCCGCATCAACGCCAAGGGCCGCCTGGAAGAGTGCCTCTCCGTAACCGGTAGAAACAGAGCGTGCAATATAGCAGTCCTTTGGCAAGATTTTATATAGCGACTTTAGCACTTTTACCGCAAGCTCAACAGGATTACCCGCATTAACATCGTAGAAGCGCCAGAGAATGCGCCCCTGGGTATCCGTAAGCACCGCCTTTGTAGTGGTGGAACCCGCATCAAGACCTAAGAAAACAGGCCCCTGTGTTGACTGCAAATCACCGGTAAGAGCCTTTTCCTGGGCATGACGGGCATTAAATTCATCAAGCTCCGACTGGCTCCTAAAGAGAGGCTCAAGACGCTGAACCTCCTGCATCTCCGCCCCAACAAGATTCTTAAGGCTTTCACGGAACTGGGCAACCGTAGGAAACACCCCCTCAGAAGCCGCAGCACCCTTAATGCAGCTGATTTCCCTTTCCGCAGAAAAAGCCGCACCGGCCGCCACAAAAAGCTGGCTGTTTTCGGGAACAATAGTCTCGTCCGGAGTAAGTTTAAGGGTAACTACAAACCTTTCGCGAAGCTGGTCCAAAAAGTGCAAGGGACCGCCCAAAAATGCAACGTTACCGCGGATAGGCTTACCGCATGCAAGCCCCGAAATTGTCTGGCTAACAACCGCCTGGAAAATAGAAGCCGCAATATCCTCACGCCTTGCACCCTCGTTAATAAGGGGCTGAACATCCGTCTTTGCAAAAACACCGCAACGTGCCGCAATTGGATAGATAGTGGAAGCGCCCTTGGCAAGCTCGTTAAGCCCCATGGCATCCGTCTCCAAAAGAGCCGCCATCTGGTCAATAAAAGCACCTGTACCGCCAGCGCAAGTGCCGTTCATTCTCTGCTCAACACCGCCGCGGAAATATGTAATCTTGGCATCCTCACCGCCAAGCTCAATAACAACATCTGTCTTTGGAATAAGACGCTTTACCGCCGTGGTAGCAGCCACAACTTCCTGAATAAAAGGAATGTTAAGCCACTGAGAAACCGAAAAACCGCCGGAACCGGTAACCTTTATGCTAAGAGGCTGGTCTTGACCGGCAGGAAACTTCTTCTCCAGCTCGTCAAAAGCCTTGTTCACCACGGCAATAATTGTGTTGCGTATATCTGCGCGGTGCCTCTCGTAAGCTCCGTAAAGCAGGGCGTCATCGTCCCCCAGTATTACCACCTTAACCGTTGTAGAACCAACGTCAATACCCATGCGGACTGGCTTTACAAGCGGCTTAAAAACTGTATTTGAATCAAGATTCGCCATCAATACACAACCTTTTTTTCTAAAAATCAGGGCAGCCCCCAAAACTATATCTTTTGGAGATTACCATTTTTCTATTATAATAGGAAAGATTCTTTTATTCAACCGAAATTAAAAGCCAGTTGCCCAAAACTAACCCACTAAAGCTAAGAACTTGCTCCAAAAGCGTCATTCCGAACTTAAAAAAAACGTCATTCCGAACTTAAAAAAAACGTCATTCCGAACTAAAAAAAAGGTCATTCCGAACTTGATTCGGAATCTCAGAAGCTAGAAGGAACTATTCTGGACGGCCCCCTTATTTCCTCTACCACTCTGTCTCTCGGCTAATTCGACCGTCAGCCCCTTTGCGTCACCGCCGTTCCGCCCTTCGCTAACGCTCATTGCCGCTGCGCGGCAACTTCGGGGCTCCATGGCGGCGTAGGATTATTGGTGGGATTGCTATTGCTAAGGAAACAATGATTACCACAGTTCGATGTCATTATCGGGCTCGACCCGATAATCTATTTATTTGCATCAAAAATCCCTACATTTGCAAATACCTTATCTGCAATTCTCCAAAAGTCTCTTTTTGTATCTGGTCATATTCATATTTCAAATTACCATCTGTATAAATTGTCAGAACATCATCCTTAACTTCAAAAGCAACATTTCTTCCCCCTCGGCATCTGAATACCTCAACATTGTTAATATACACCCGTGCGTAAGTTGGATCAGAAACGCAGTTTGTTATATACGCCTGAATAACATAAGTCTTTGAAATAGTTACCTTTTCCTCTTGAATTAGTGTTTTTTGGGATAAATACCGCAAAAAACAAGACTCAAAAAGAAAACTTGCAAAATATAAAACTAAAAAAAATAAAACTGTCCTTTTTGTATTCATTTTTCTTAAGCGCACAAAATAGCCTCCCTTCTATAAAGATTCTAATAAAGCATATAAGTTTTACTATAATCAACATACTTCATATTATCAAAGTCAAAATCTTTTCCTGTTATTTCTATTTTATCCCCATTAAAGACAAAATCTTTTTCAAATTTTATATCTTCCATTCCTTTAGAATAAAAGCTCTGGGAAAACAATATGCATTCAGAAAAAATCAATTCAAAATTTTTTGTTGAAAGAGCCAAAAGATATATATCTGTAATTGCCATGCCGGAAGAAGAATTATTCCCTATTCCATATAAAAGGCTTTTGCCCTTGTAGTCATATTTATGAAACAATATTGGAGTGTAGTTTACAGATATATAATTCGTTTCTGAAATTTCTTTTTTAGCGGTGTTGTATATCAAAAGCAGATGACGCTTAACCTTAGAATGACCAAATGTTTCTTCAGACTTCGCTTTTTTGGGAGAAAGAGTTTCATCGCTTCTGATTAAATAATTCAAAAAGATATTATCCTTATCCAATTTAATCGCATTCAATATTTCATAATTCCCAACTTCTATATAATCACAAATGGCATCTGTAAGTTCTTTAGCCGAATCAATTTCATTCAATTTTGAAATTATTTTTTTTCCAAAATCTTGACTCTTAAAAAAATTTAATTCCTCATTGCCAAGTTCAATTATCCTGTTTTTTAGCAAAGCATTGATTTTATCTTCAACACTTTGATTCTCTTTTGCATTCAAAGTGGCAACCGCAAATAACAAAGTCAATACAAAAAACACTACTTTTTTCATTTTTCCTCACACAAAAAATCAAGCTTACTTAATCAATAACTAAGATGATACTATAACGCTTTGTGTTCTGTAACAATCAAAACAAACAAATACAGAAACGAGACCACAATCTGCAATTATATTTTCATCATCTATACTATCCAATTGTCCATAAAAAGACATTCTTTTATTGCATTCTGGGTACAATGGATATTCAGATTCTGAAATAAAATCTGCTTTTCCACCTATTTTGTTTCTAAAACCAATATTAGAATCTGCATATTTAAATGGCTCTTTATTTTCATCCATTCGTTTTAAAAATATTTCCGAAAGTTCTTTCATTCTTTCCCCAGCTCCCCTGTGCAGGCATCCTCCTAACAAATATTATATTAACAAACCCAATATTTGTAAACTTACAACTTCGTTAGGTTAGGATGCAGACGCATCAAGGACTTACCTTCTGATTACCGGTGCACCATCTGCATACTTTCCATAGCGGGTCATGAACTCTTCGTACTCTTCCTGCTCGGTAATCCAGATGATGATGTTTACTTCCTGAACTCCAAGATTTTTGTAGGCCTGAAGGCGGGTGTTTCCATCGTTCATTTCAAAACCGTGTTCAACATAGTGGGCAATGAGCGGCGGCATGTCGGGGTCTTTTTTAATTGAATCTTCGAGTGCCGCCACGTGTATTGGCCACCAGTCCTTGTCGATTTTATACTTCATGCCATCTTCGGGGCCTGTGTTGCGCTCGAACAAATCGCTTGGCATTTTTATTGGGCCAATGTAATAGCGTTCAAAAAGCTTTAGTCCGTCAGAAAATGGAATATTGCTTTTTTCGGCATCGTGAAGATAGGTATGAATCCATTCGTCAATTTTGTTTTCTTTGGCATAAGTCACAGCCGAAGAAAGTGTCTTGCTAAATTGCAGCATAGTGCGCTCCTGTTTTGTGTAGACGATATGCTTTACAGTATCAAAGGAAAGACAATATTTTTCCGCGAGTTGCTCAATTGTTAGCCCGTCCGCAAAATCCTTTTTCATGCTCTGATTCCTTTTTGCAAGATATGCCCTGTAGCCAGAAGATTCTCCCCATGCCTTTTTTTCATTTTTGGCCGGAATGTAAATCGTTTCGCCGCTCACATACCGCTGAATCTGCTTTAGAAGATTTTCTGGAAAAATGTCCTGTGCATTCCTGTAATTCATAAAGTCCTCAGTTTTTATGGTGACTGATATTGGTTCTTGAGCCTGTCGAAGGGCCCGTCAAAACCATTCTGTTTTCAAAGCGCTTTGTGATTATATGATACAGGATTTGGCACTGCTTGTATATGTTAAGAATGGGTGGAAATATTTTTTACACAATTTATAGCTTGTGCAAACTAAAGTGGTAAACCTTAACCCTTCCATCCATTTCTTCATAGTCAATGTTAAAGCCGCATTTTTTTGTATAGAAGTTGATGTTTTTCTCTTTATCTGCAGGAGTTACCAATTCAATTCTTTTCCAGTCTTTGTATTCTTCTTTTATAAACTCAAGCAATTTACAGCCAATTCCTTTCCGCTGACATTCTGGAATTACACAAAGAGCGCCTATATAATAAAGCCCCTCACCTTTATTTAAAACGGATATTGCTCCGACTGGATTTGAATCAACGCATGCAATGTATTTTGGCATCTCATCAATAGATTTTTCCATGTCGCTGACTGACCGGCCGTAACCGGGACATACGCCATATTTTACAAAATCCTCGTAAAAGGCTTTATTGTATATTTCAACGAGAATCTGGGCATCTTGGGCCGCAGCTTTTTTAATTTGCAAATCCAAAGTTCAACATCCACCTGCTGGCAAAATCTACAGAAGTTTCTGGTAGCGTTTTTCTATGTCCTTTATAAGCTTGTATTCAATTGAATCAACTATGGCAAGCCAAGATGCCTCTACAACGTCGCAGCTAACACCCATGGTAGTCCAGCTGTCCTTACCGTCGGAGCTTTCTATAAGTACGCGGACACGGCTGGCTGTTGCGCTCTTTCCGTCAAGAACACGTACCTTGTAGTCAATAAGGTGAATCTCTGAGACCGAAGGATAGAAGGGCATGAGGGCCTGTCGGAGGGCATTGTCCAAAGCGTTGACAGGACCGTTACCCTCTCCCGCCGCAATCTGGAAGTGGCCGTCTACGTCTATCTTTATCTGGGCAAATGAATAGAGGTCTTTTTCTATGCGGGGGTTTTCGCCAGAAGTCTTGTAGTAGCAAAGGTTAAAGAAAGGCCTGTACTTGCCAATTTCCTTTCGCACAAGAAGCTCAAAGCTGCCGTCGGCACCTTCAAACTGGTAGCCTTCGTGTTCAAGCTCCTTTACTTTCTTTACTATGTCTGCAACAACAGGAGAATTCTTTGTAATGGAAGAGTCAAACTTCTTGATTTTTTCTATTATCATGCTGCGGCCTGCAACTTCGCTCATCAGGAAGACGCGTTCGTTTCCAACGGTTTCCGGGCTAACGTGCTCGTAGGCGGAAGGATTTTTAAGAACTGCGTCTATGTGCATACCAGCCTTGTGGGCAAATGCGTTCTGGCCAACATAAGGCATTCCGGCTTCCAGAGGAATGTTTGTTATTTCCGCAATGCGCTTGCATATAGGGGTAAGCATCTTTATGTTTTCTTGGGGAATGCAGCGGCAGTCCATTTTTAGCTGGAGGTCTGCGATTATTGTGCTAAGGTTTGCGTTTCCCGTGCGCTCGCCAAAGCCAAGGAGTACACCCTGCACGTGTGTTGCACCCTCTTCCACCGCAATGATTGAATTTGCAACTGCAAGGCCTGAGTCATTGTGGGTATGTATTCCGATTATTGCACCGCTTGAATATTCATGGACAACTTCTGCAACGGCCTTTCTTACGTCCCCCGGCATACAGCCGCCCTTTGTCTCGCAAAGGTTCAAGACCGTGGCTCCTCCGTCCAAGGCTGCACGGAGTGACTTTAGCGCATAGTCGCGGTTCTGCTGGAAACCTGTAAAGAAATGTTCTGCGTCAAAGATTACGTTGCGGTTGTGCTTTGTAAGATACTCGCAGGTGTCGCGGATCATCTCCAGGTTCTGCTCAAGGCTTGCATGGAGGATTTCCGTTGCCTGAAAGTCCCAGCTCTTGCCGAATATAACAACGTCTTTTGTTTCTGCCGCAAGAAGGCTCTGAAGGTTGGCATCCTCCGCACAAGATGAATCCTTGCGCCTTGTGGAGCCAAAGGCAACCAGGCTTGAATTCTTAAGCTTAAGGTCTCTGGCAAGGGCAAAAAATTCCATGTCCTTGGGGTTGCTGCCGGGATTACCTGCCTCTATATATTTAACCCCAAGTTCATCAAGTGCCTGCACAATATGAATCTTGTCCTGAACGGAATAGCTGATTCCTTCGCCCTGGGAACCGTCCCTTAGTGTTGAGTCCAAGATGTCTATGTTTTTCATATTTTCCTCCGCAGTCACTTTGCTAAAAAGAACTTTTAGAAATTATACTTAAAAAACAGGCTTTATGCAAATGGGTCACACAAAGGACTCGGAAATCAGTTTGGTGCTCCGCTCCCAGGCAAATTCGTCTGCACACCAAACTGATTTCCGACCTGTTTAGCATAGTTTTTTTTTCTGACACGTCTTTCTTGCCAACCAGTACAGAGCCATGGATGGATTTTTTTGAAGCAATCCTACGCGGGATTGGAGCACCGCCGCAGGCGTTCTCGCGGAGCGAGAATGGAGGGGTTGGGCCCCCGGAAGTGCGGAAAGCCCGGAAAAAAAAGGCCTGTCCACCCGGTTTGAGCAGACAGGCTTTTTGGAGTCAAGACAAAAGTCACGTCCAAAGAAAAAAGAAATCCTATTTTAGCTTGTTAAGGATTCGGCTTACTTCTCCATCCAGGATTGTTGCAACCTGCTTGTCGGGGAGGGAGCTGATTAGGCCGCGCATGTAGGTAAAGACAATTTCTATCATGTCTACGATGTTCTGCTCCTTGCGGACGTCCTCGTTCTTTATGCCTATTTCCTTGCGCCACAAGTCTGCGGTGGAAAGGAGGCCTGCGGCTCCGCTCAGCTTTTTGATTATGTATTCAAGCTGCAAATGTTCCCTGCTCATGAGGAAGCGTTCCTTTTCTTCTTCCGGAAGGAATTCGCTCAGGGACTTTAGCTCGCGGAACATGCTTGCCGTGTCCTTGAACTTCTTTGCAATCTCGTTGTCATTGAGTATTTTTACAAAGTCGGAAAGGGTCTTTGCAGTTTTGTTGAGCAGTGACAAATCCTGCTGAACAAGGTTAAGGTCGTCCTGCTCGATTTCCGGCTGGGCAAAGTCTTCCGGCGAATCAAGGTCCATGCCCTCCTCTGCATTTTCATCGGTGACGGTCTCGTCAAGGGGAACATCCACTTCTGTGTCAAGCGCATCGTCAAGGCTGGAGGGAACTTCCGCCTCATAGGGAACTGAGCTTTCAGCCTGGGGCAAGGGTGCATCCTCTCCGTCCACGGGAAGCCTTAGCGTTTCGGGGGAATTGTCGTCTGCAATTTCGTCTATCTCGGGGAACTCGTAGTCCTCCGCATCCGGCTCCGGCTCCGGGATAACGACAGGCTCTTCCTGGATTTCCGCCTCACCGTTTCCTTCTCCGGCAAGGTCCGCCATGTCAAAGTCGTCGCCCATTGGAATCTGAACCTTGGGTTCATCACCGTCGTCTGCAAAGAATTCGTCTGCAGAAATTGTCTCGCTTCCGTCATCGTTGAGGGATGGTACGGAAGAAGATTCAGGCGTAATGTCTTCCACCTCTGGGAATTCAAAGTCGCTTGCACTTTCGGCTGGCGGTTCGGGAGCAAAGCGCTGAGGCTCTTCTTCTACAGGAAGCTCTACCTGCGGCTCTTCCTCCGGCTCTATGTCTATCTCATCATCAATGCTTGCGTCTGCCGGGAATTCAATATCCTCGTATTCCATCTGGGGAAGTTCTTCGTCAAGTTCCGGCTCTGTCTCAAACTGGTCTTCGCTTTCAAAGGCGTTGTCTTCTCCATCGAGGCTTTCGTCCACGTCAAGTCCTGCAAGCGGATCAAATTCACCGTCTGCGCTTTCAGCCTGTCCTTCAAAGCTTTCGTCCTGAAGGGGAACACTTTCGCTAACCTCTTCTTCCAAAGGCTCTTGGGCAGTCTGGGCTAGGGGTTCTGCATTCTGGGAGTCAAAGCCATAGGAGCTTCCGTCTTCAACAGGAGCCTCTTCCTCGTACATTCCGTCGCTAACGTCCATTGAGGAAACTGGCTTTTCATCGGAGCGTATGTCTTCCGTCTCGAATGCGCTTTCAAAGTCGTCCGACGGGCGGGGTTCATGTCCACGAGTTGCGCCAAAGGGATTGTTCTTTAATATGCTTGATTCATCCTCTTCTTCAAAAACCGGGGTGTCTGGAACAAGGTTGTCAAGGTCCAGATAGTCTTCCGTGCGGTCGGCAAGGATTTCGTCATCCAAGGTCTTGTCAAAGGGGGATGCTCCGCTTTCGTCATTGTGGGTAAGCTTTTCAAAGCTAAAGTCATCGTTGTGCCTGAATTCCTGGGAATCTGCCTGTGAAAGGTCAAGGTCAGAAACCTTCATGTCCGGATTTTCTTCCGGCATTACCACAACTTCCTCTTCGTTTACGGAAGCATCCGGGTCTCTGCCCTTTCCAAGTACGGACAAATCAACTTCGCCCTGATCCGCTTCCAGTGCGTTCTTGCCACCGTTAAGGGCTGAAAGGCTTGATCTTACGCTGCCGATTCTTTCGCGGTAGAGGCGGTTGTCCTTGTCCACGGAGCCAAGCTTTTCGTAGGCATTGTAGGCCTCCTGTATGCGGTTCTGCTTTTCGTAGCCTTCCGCAAGCATGGCGATTGCCGCTGCATCCTCGGAATTGGTTTCCAGATACTTCTTAAGGTCTTTCTCCGCTTTCTTGAAGTTGCCCTTCTGGCTGTAGCGGCGGGCGCTGTCCCTGTAGTATGCGGTATAATCCGGGTCTGCGGTCTTTATCTGTTCAAAGCAAGATTCAGCCTTGTTGTCTTCTCCGCAGCAGATGTAATACTGGCCAAGAAGGTTCAATGCCTGAATGTCGTCAGGATTTTCTTCCAGAATTTGGTTAATCTTTTTGTTTGCGGCGGAAAGCTTGTCGGCAGTAAGAAGAATCTTGGCATACTGCTTGAGCATCTCCTTGTTTTCCGGATCAAGCTTTTCGTAGTGGCTCATCGTATGGATGGCATCCTTTGACTTTCCGTGAAGGTCATAGACATCTGCCAGTGAGGAAAGAACCCTCTTGTTGTCCGGATCCCACTTTAGCGCTGTGTTGTATTCCGCTTCCGCATCATCGTATCCGTTCTGCCTTTTGTAGACGTCGCCCATCTTTGCGTGCATCTTTACGTTCTGCGGGTTGAGCATTATTGCCTGTCCAACAAGGTCGGCGGCATTCTTTGTCATGTTCCTTGAAAGCATCAGGTCTGCATAGGAATCTATTGCCTCAAGCCAGCCCGGCTTTGAGCGCAAGGATGCCTCGTATTCGTTTGCGGCAAGGTCAAGGCGGCCAAGCTTTTCGTAGCTCTTTGCAAGGTTAAGGTGAAGGATCGGGTGGTTGGGGTCAACCTTAAGGCCACGCTGGTATGAAGAAACAGCATCCTCGTGCTTGTTCTGCAAAGCATAGATTGAACCAAGGTGGTTGTAGGCAAGTACGTCTTCCTGGTTTTCTTCCACTACGCGGTTAAAGCACTGCAAAGCTTCTTCGTAGTTGCCCATGAGCTTGTAGGTAAAGCCCAGGTTGTAGAAGGACTGGATGTTGTTTTCGTCCGCAATGATTGCCTTTTCCAGCACGTCGATTGACTGGTCAAATTTCTTAAGGCGGCGGTAAATTCCACCCAGATGGTTCAAAGCGTCAACATTGTCCGGGGACTCGCTTATAATCTGCTTGTAAATGGGAATTGCATCGGCATCGCGTCCACTCTTCTGGTAGAGGCTGCCAAGATCATTAAGCAAATTCTCATTCGTCGGGTCGTCTTTTAGAAGATTCTTATACAAACGAGCGGCAAGCATGTAGTCATGCGCCAATACAGCAGCCTTTGCCCTGTCCAAAATCAACTTATTGTCTGTCTTTGTTTCGCCCATATTATGACCCCTGTTTTTGTTTCCGCACTTTTTCCATAGTATAGATTACAGCTTTCAAAACAACCTACTATTTTCTTAGAGGGCGTGCGTACACTTCCTTAGAAAGTATGCCCATAATCTTACCGTCGCTCTTTGAATAGGATGCAACCGCAAAATAATATATCTTACCGTTCTTAAGGCCTGTGAATTTCATCCTGCAAACATTGCCTACGTCAAGGGGAGATGCCCCCTCATAGGCTTCCTGTCCAAGGTATTCGCCCGGTCTGTCTCCATAGAAGACTATGTAGCCGCCTGTCTGGTCATCAACAGAATAGCTCCAGGAAAGTGTAACTTCTCCGTCACCAGCATCCGCAAAAACTGAAAATGGTGGAAGGGGAAGCGGAACTTCCGTGTAGGCAAGCTTTATTTCCGTAACAGAAGGTGTGCGAGAACCGCCGCCGTCCGGGTAAAGGTCGCCTGAAACCTGGAAGTACTGGCCTGTTACTTCCTCAATCTGCTCGTGGTTCTTTACCGGAATCCACTTGGGATAGTCATCGGTCCAGTCAAAGCGGTTGTCTCCGCTGCGTACGTAGAAGGCTACGTCTGTCTGGGACGGAGTGTTTACGATTGCATCGATGCGCTCAAGCTTTGCACCGCGTGAAATAAGAATCGGCTGGGTTACAAAGCGCCCACCGTTGCTCTTGTATGTGTCGTAGCGCAGGGAGTTTGCAGTTTCGCTCTCTGCCGTGCGCTGAATCCTAAAGTCGTCTATAAAGCCTGTGTACTTGGGGCAGATTTCTATGTTTGCCTTAACGCCAAGCAAAGGTGTGCATACGCTTCCACCGTGCTCGTGGCCATTGGAAGTTATGTACTGAAGGGCTTCAATCTTACCGTCAATTCTATATTCCAAAAGGCCCGTGTCGTCGTCAAAGCTGATTGAATGGTGTGCCCATACGCCAGGGATTATGGTGCGGAGGCAGGAAAGCGTAACCGTTCCGTTGTCCTTCTTCCATCCGTTGAACACATTTATGAATTCCCAGCGCAGGTGGTTGCTAAAGAAGCTTGCAGAAATCATCTGGTAGAGGAGGTAGTCATTCTCCATTCTTGAAGAGCGCCAGGAGAATACAATCTCACCGTTCTCTGCAATTGAAGGGCAAAGCCAGAATTCAATAAGGAAAGAACCCTTGCTGCCGCTGCTACCAAAAAGGGAATCCGCACCTCCGCAAAGTGAAAGGCCACCGTTTCCGCGGCTCATGGCGGCATGCTTTCCCATCTTAACCTTGGATGAGCTTACAAAAGACTTTTCTGCAACGGAATAGTTGCCCGTCCTGTCTGAAAAGGAACCATCAGCTTCCTCAAAGTCGAGCAGCAAGTCCGTAGCAGGCTGGCTGCCAGCATCGCTGCCCCTGTCTACAGAGCGGCTGTTGGTTGCAAGCTCAATGCTCGTGTAGCCAAAGCGGCCCTTACCGTAAGCAAGACCGTCCATAGACTTAAGCTTGTCCCACCCGGTTTTACCGCCAAGCACCAGTGTCTTTTCCTCAGAAAAAGAAAGACCTGAAAAGAGTAGACAAAATATAGCTAAAAAAAGTATTCTTATCTTATGCATAGTTCCGACCAGCAATTAAATTCAGATTCACCGCAGCTTTCACCGCAGCCCGATCCAAGAGAAATTCTCCACCAGACCGCCCTAAAAGCCCCGTCCCAAAGCGGTGTCTACATGTGGAAGAACGCCGAAGGAATAGTCATTTACGTTGGCAAGGCAAAAAACCTCAAGAACCGCCTTTCTTCCTATTTTAGCGGAAGCAAGGACATCAAGACAAGGCTGTTGGTCCACAACGCCCGCTCAATTGAATACATAACCACTAACAATGAGTATGAAGCATTTTTACTGGAAAACAACCTCATAAAAAAATTTTCCCCCCGTTACAACATAGATTTGAAGGACGGAAAATCATACCCAGTGCTGCGGGTAACGAGCGAAAAGTTTCCAAGAGTATACAAAACAAGGAGAATTGTCCAGGACGGCTCCAAGTACTTTGGTCCCTTCCCCGACGCAACTGCTCTTGACGTTTTTACCGATACCCTCTACGAAATTTATCCGCTGCGCCACTGCAAAACCCTTAAAAAAAAGGCCTCGCCGTGCATGTATTACCACATCGGCAGATGCATGGCCCCCTGTTGCAAACAGGTAGACCACTCCACCTATACTGAATTTATCGAAGAAATCTGTACACTTCTTGAGAACAAAGGAGAAGAAACGGCAAAAAAACTTGAAAGCGAAATGAAGGCCGCCGCCCAGTCGCTAAATTTTGAAAAGGCCGCAAGACTCCGCGACGGACTAAGGGCACTTTCCGTACTCAAAAACCAGAACATCGTGGAAAGCTTCGACGGAAGTGACCGCGACTACATAGCATCATGGCGTGAAGGTGAACTGGTAAGCTTTACCGTGCTAAGAATCAGAAGCGGAAAACTCCTTGGCCGCGACAACTACAGAACGATAACCCTAAACGAAGACACCGAAATCCTTGGCGAATTCATGGCATCCTACTACAGCTCAAAGGAAGACATTCCCCCTTCAATCTACGTGGTAACGGAAGACGGAATGGAAATAATGAAGCGGTGGTTCAGCGAAACCTACAAAATAGAATGCCAGATTATAGTTGCAAAGCCCACAATCCCCCAGGCAAAGCTGCACCTGGCCGCAATACAGATGGCACAGGAAAACGCCCGCGAAGACATAATCCGCCGGGTACGCGAAAGGGGCGACTTCCCCGCAATGGAAGAACTGCAGAAGGTTTTGGCACTCCCCCGCCTGCCTGTAAGAATAGAAGGCTTCGACATAGCCCACATTGGCGGCAAATTCCCCGTGGCATCGCTAATCAGCTTCTACAACGGCAACCCGGACAAAAAAAACTACCGCTACTTCCGCCTAAAGACAACCGACGGCTACATAGACGACTTCCAGTCAATGAGGGAAGCAACATCAAGGCGCTACACAAGGCTCATAAACGAAAAGCAGCCCCTGCCCGACCTGCTCCTGATAGACGGTGGCATTGGACAGGTTAACGCGGTAGACGGAATCCTAAAGGCACTTGGAGCCGACATACCCATAGCTGGACTTGCCAAAAGGGACGAAGAAATCTGGCGACCCCACACATCAAAACCTGTATGCCTGCCCAAAAGAAGCGATGCTTTAAGACTGCTTCAACGTGTACGAGATGAAACCCACCGCTTTGCAACCAGCCGCAACCAGAACCTGCGCACAAAGGAAAACACGGTCTCTCCATTTATAAAACTGCCCGGAATAGGAAAGGAAAGGGACAAAATCCTTATGAAAAAGTACGGAACGCTTCAGGCACTTGCAAAAGCCCCGGAAGCAGAACTTGCCCAGCTCTTGCATTTTAGGGCAGATGCCGCAACAGCCCTGCTCCTTGCCGCAAAAAACGAGCTTTCAAAGCAGAACGCGCGAAAGGAAAAGCAGGCACTCTCGCTTGGAGAGGCGGGAACCACCTGGCAAAAAGCCGCACACGCACAAATGCTATCGGACCTTGCACGCCAGGCTGCAGACGGGGAATATGAACTGGATAAAAATATCGAAGAAGACGGAATGATGGCGGCAGAACCGGAAGACTAGCGGACTCCCATATCCTTACCGGAATTCAGCAAAAAAGAACCAACTGCAAAAAATGCCATAAACGCGGCAATAACAACCTGAGCTAAAATTTCAAGCATAAACTCCTCCATAATAAAATAAAAACTCTTCCAATAAAATATCGGCCCACCAAAAAATCATTTAAGCCAAAAGCGCAAATTCAAAAATAATTTTTTATTATTTCTCTGGACGGCACCCCATATTTAAACTGTGCCCGGCACTCCGTGTCCGGTCAAAACCATGCAATTTCTACCCTGCCGCAAACCGATAGCGCCACGGACGGCGCGTCCTTTCTTTGCAAAAAGGGGCTGTCAGTTTTCCGCAGGAAAACTGATGGGTAGAAATTGCATGGATGCAATTTCTACCCGCTTTCCAGGGTTCCGCTTACGCTCCATTGCCTTGCGGCAACGGCTCCGCCGCCCTTCCAATCGGGCGTAGGCTCTAAATCAAGCACCCTAAAAACATTCAATTATGGCGAAAAAAACTGTCATGCCAAACTAGACTCGGCATCTGTCTTCAATACCGTAAATTCAGATTCTGAAATCAAGCTCAGATTAACACAAAGTTACTGGCATTGCTCCAAAAACATATAGTGCCTGTTCCAAAAGTGCCATAAACAGGAAATCTATCTTTACCAAAGAACAGATTTCACCGCATTTCCTTAAATTTTTCTTGTTTTATAGAAAATATATATTATAATGAATGGTATAGCGTCGCCCTCATGGTTCTACCGTTTGGGACGGCCTAGAAAACCTCATTTTTAGGAGCAAACTATGGGTTTGATTTCGGCAGCATTGGGTGCGGCAGGCGGAGTCCTTGCAGACCAGTGGAAAGAGTACTTTTACTGTGAGGCCTTGCCAAACGACGTGCTCATGGTAAAAGGCCAGAAGCGCGTAGGAAAGCGTTCCTCCAACACAAAGGGAACGGACAACATAATATCCAAGGGCTCTGTGATTGCGGTTGCAGACGGTCAGTGCATGATTATCGTAGACAACGGAAAAGTTGCGGAAATCTGCGCGGAACCAGGCGAATTCGTATATGACTCTTCAACAGAACCATCCATTTTTGCGGGCAACCTCGGAGAAGGCATACTGGACTCCTTCAAGGAATTTGGAAGGCGTTTTGGCTTTGGCGGAGAACCGGCAAAAGACCAGAGGGTTTATTATGTAAACACAAAGCAGGTTCTTGGCAACAAGTACGGAACCCCCAACTCAATTGCATTCCGCGTAGTTGACCAGAGGGCAAGAATTGATATGGACATAGGCATCAAATGCTTTGGTGAATACGTCTTCAAGATTGTAGACCCAGTCCTATTCTATACAAACGTTGCTGCAAACGTTACAGAACAATATGCCCGCGCAGAAATTGAAGGCCAGATGAGGGAAGACCTCCTTCATGCACTCCAGCCGGCATTTGCAGTCCTTTCGGAAAAGGGTATCCGCTATTCAGCACTTATGGGCCACACGGACGACATGGCGGAAATCCTTAACCAGAAGCTGTCTTCAAAGTGGGGCGACCAGTACGGAATCAAGCTCGTTTCCATAGCAATCGCATCGCTCAAGGCAAACGAAGAAGACGAAAAGAAGATCAAGCAGATGCAGGAACGCGCTTCCTACACCGATCCTTCAATGCGCGACGCAATGATGGCAACTTCCATGGCAAACGCAATGGAAACTGCCGCCGGAAATTCGGCCGGTGCCGCAACAGGCTTCATGGGAATGGGCATGATGGGCGGCATGATGGGTGGCTACCAGTTCCAGCAGCAACCGCAACAGGGCTATGCCCAGCAGCAGCCTCAGCAGACACAACAGCAGGCCCCGGCAGCAGCGGCAGGCGGATGGAAGTGTCCAAAGTGCGGCGCACAGGCAAGCGGAAAATTCTGCCCCGAATGCGGTGCACCAAAGCCAGAGGCAACGGCAGGATGGACGTGCTCTTGCGGAACCGTAAACCAGGGTAAATTCTGCCAGAACTGCGGCGCAAAGAAACCGGCAGGGGCACCTCTATACAAGTGCGACAAGTGTGGCTGGGTTCCACCGGATCCACACAACCCGCCAAAATTCTGTCCAGAATGTGGCGACGTATTTGACGATTCAGATGTTCAGCAGTAAAAGGCTGTAGTAAAAAGAATTGCAGGCAGCTCCAGGTTTATTTGACTTGGGGCTGCCTTTTTTTGTTTACGGGACAAAATAATCCTAAAAAAGCAGGGCACTAGCTGCTACTGGCTATAAGTTCAGGCAGTTTTTTTACATCCTCCGCACCGTCTACAAGCACAGCCCCCATGCCAAGTTCGAGCGGAAGGGCAAGGTCTATGTCGTACCGGTCGCCCACGCTAAGACATTCTTCAAAGCTGGCACCGGTCTGCGAGGCGGCAAGTTCCAGCACTTCGCGGGCAGGCTTTGATTTTTTGCAGGTGTCAAGGCCAATAATCCGAGGAAGCGTTTTGTCTATGCCTATTGCGCAAAGGGTACGCCGGGCAGCATCCACAGGATTGTTTGTTACGCAGATAAGCTCGTATTTTTTGCCCAGGCTTTCAAGAACCGTCCTAAGTTCCGCATCCTGGCCAAGGTATTCTTCCGGGTGCAGAAGTGAATTGCGCCAGTTTATGCTTGTTTCTATGTCCACCCCAAAGGCTGTGAAGGTGTTGCCAAGGCTTATCTTTTTTCCGCCGTGCTCGTGGCTCCACTGCTTTCGGTAGGCGGCTATTTTTTCCCTGGCTTCCTGGTGGCTCATTCCGTTAAGGTCTGCAAAGTGGCGGATTTGTACGTCCACCTGCTCAAGCACAAAGGCCTGGTTTGTGTAGAGGGTTCCGTCTATGTCAAAAATTATCGTCTTTAAGTTTTTGGGTATCTTGTAAAGTTTCATCTAAAACCTTTCCTATTAGTTCGCTAGCAGAAATCAGCTTTGTGCTCCACTACCAGAAAAATCTGGCTGAAAATCCATGGTGCGAGGTAATAGGAATCTGACTCACTCCGTTCGCACCTCGCAAATGGATTTTCATCCATATTTTTCTTCCCGTTGCGCACAAACCTGATTTCCACCTTCTTTGCATAAAAATGAATTTGGAAAAACAATTTCCATGAAGAAATTTGTTTTATCCTTCATGAATATGAGCTAAGAAACTTCCTGTGGCTCGTAGCAGACTTCCCTTTTGCAAACCGCAACCGCTGCAGAATGTATGTCTTTGTAAAGCCCAAGTGCAAGAAGGGCAAAGACTGCATCACCTGTAAGCTCCGCGTGAACAAGGCTCTGGGTGTAGAGCGTATAGCCCGTAACATTGGCCTTCATCTGGTTCCACAGGGCATTTTCCGCCTGACCGCCAGTTACGGTCATTTCTGTCTTTAGCGCAGGAACGGCACCGCTTTCTTCCGCCGCCCTCCGCAAAGCGTTAAGGCCATCGCGCACCATCATGGCAGTCTGCAGCATAAGGTACTTGCCCTGGTCAAGTTCCGCAAGAGAACCGTCGCTTTCCAAAAGAATTTGAACCATCTCGTCCAGTGAAATTGGTCTTGCGTAAAGGCGGCTAATCTTTTCTTTGTATGCGCAAAACCTTTCTCCGCTTTCTGGCAAAAGGACGCTGGCATTCCAAAGGCCCGGTATTATAGAAGGAAGGGTTCTTATCCCCTGCCCCGCCACCGGCTTTGATGTGCAAAGGTTTATTCCCTCGCTTGAACCGGCACGGTCGCAGAAAAGTCCTGCCCTTAGCGTGTTTGTTCCAACAAGTGCGCTAATAAAATCCGGCGCACCGCAAACAACAGGAATGCCATCTTTTACAAGGCCGGCCGCACACTCCCCTTCCTCGCCGCAAAGGAATTCTGCTGCTGTCTTTGTAAGGCTACCTGCTATGCTTGCGGGTGGCACAAATGATGGCAGTTTTTGCATGGCATCTTCCGCATCTTCTGCAGAAAGGCCTGCTTCTTTAAAGGCTTCCCTGCTCCAGTATGCTTCCAAAAACCTTTTTTCAGGCAGTATGGAAACAGAAGCTCCTGTAAGAAGATAAATCAAATATTCCGGGCCGGAAAAAACAGTGCAGTCTTTTTGCTGCCAGTAGCTGGGGAATTTTTTTGCAAAGCCCAGGATGCGGGGAATGTAAAGTGATTTTGTATTTGCAGAAGGAACTGCGGTGTTAGCGGCAGCACAGATGTTAGCGGTGCTAGCGCCAGCTGTGTCAGAAGCGCCCGTGTTAGCAAAAGAAACATCGGTGTCAGTGGTGACACGAATGTCAGCGGTGTTGCCAGAAATGCCAGTGTTTGCAGAGGAAGCTGAGGTGCCAAAAGCGCCAGCAGTGCCAGAAGCGCCCGTGTTAGCAAAAGAAACACCAGTGCCAGCGGCGGCACAGATGTTAGCGCTACCAGTGCCAGCCGTGTCAGCAAAAGCGCCAGCGGTAACAGAAACGCCCGTGTTAGCAGAAGAGACTTTTGTGCCAGTACCAGAGCTGCAACCAGTGCCAGCAACTCCAGCCCCAAGTCCAAGGTCTGCGTTCCAAAGAAGAGTCTTTCCGTCCACCCCGCAAAGAGTGGGACCGTTTCCGCTTATGCAAATTGCATCGATGGAAATTTGTGTGCCCTGCCCAGAAGTGCCCGTGTTAGCAAAAGAAACTCCAGTGCCAGCGGTGGCACAAATGTCAGCACCACCACCGACAAAAGAAATGCAGCCAGCCAAAGCCTTCCGCAAAGCCCCAAGCCACTCCCCCGCCGCATGGTCTGTATAAAAAAGCCCAAACTGCACCCGGCTAAAAGCAAGCACGCGCCCGCTAAAATCAACGAGCGCCGCCTTAAGCGAGGAAGTTCCAATGTCCGCACAAAAAACCGAATTCAACTTAGGCTATCGGATCACAGTTGTTCTGAACCTTATTCTTTGCAGGAGGATCCTGAACCTGTGCATCCTTTGTTTCAGCAGGACGGCTAGCTTTTATAAGCTTATCAATAATGGAACGGTTGTCCAGCAAGTCACCCAGCGACTGTTCGTGGTGCAGCCTTGTGATTACGTTTGCAAACAAACCGCTTACGTTTGTACTGATGTACCATTCCCTGTTCAAAAGGTCTTCGTGGTAAACGGCATTCGTTCCGATTATGCGGTAGAAAAGCCCCTTCTGGTAAGCCTCATCAAAAAGCTGAATTGCATTGCCGGTAAAGAAAGGAAGGCTTATTGCAGCAATAACCTTTGTAGCTCCCTGCTCGTGAAGGAATCCCATTGCCTTAAGCAAAGTTCCGCCCGTACCAAGCATGTCGTCTGCAAGGAATGCAACCTTACCCTTTACGTCCCCCAAAAGCTTTATGCTCTTGATGTTGGTGTTCTTTGCATCCTGCGTTACGATTGAATAGTCCCTTTCCTTGTAAATCATTGCAAGCGGCTTCTTAAGACCTGTTGCATAGAACTTATTGCGGTCAATAGCACCAGTGTCCGGGCTTACAACAACAAGGTCTTCCTTTGTAAGGTCAACAACCTTGGCAAGCTCGCGGATAATCTGGTATGAAGCATGAAGGTTTTCAAGGTGGGTATGGCTAAAAGCGTTTACAATTTCGCGTGAATGAAGGTCAAGAGTAATAATGCGGCGCACTTCCATACTCTCGTAGATATGGCCCAGAAGAGCGGCAGTAAGACCCTCGCGCCCCTTCTTCTTGTGCTGGCGGCTGTAAGGATAAACTGGAACAACAAGAGTAATCTGCCTTGCCCCAGCCTGACGCACTGCATCAATAGCAACCAGAAGACTCATAACATGATCGTTAACGCTAAGCTTCTGAAGGTTCTTTCCGTCGTTAAGGGGAATTGCCTCATGGTTCTCAACGTCCTGGAAAATAAAAACATCCTTCCCACGGACGCATTCGTTAAGCTCGCACTTGAACTCACCGTTTGCAAAATAGGTAAAGCGCGTGTTCACCTTAAAAACCGGCGGACGGTACTTGTCTATCTGACCGCGGATGCACAAATCGCTTGTGTGCAAGTCGTTGTCAAGATTAATCTGCTGAACAAGTTCGCCCTTGTCCATGCTGTAACGTTTGGAAATAACATCGTTCTTCAAAGAAAAACGGTGCTTGTACATGTGACGCAAGTGAGTAATCACTTCGTTCGCGAAAGATTCCCCTCCGGGACACGCAACCACTGCAAGATTGGTAGGTTCAGAATACGGCATTATTCAATCCCCTTAAAAATTGATAATTCATTATAGCGAATTACCCTAAGTTTATCAAGCCACGGAAAAAGGCCTGTATTCTTCTTCATTTTATGGACGAACCTTTAAACGCTCTACCATTCATTTTCCCTCTAATTCGACAGACATGCCCATGCGCCACCGCCGTTCCGCCCTTCGCTACCGCTCATACCGCCCTCCGTGCGGTACTGCCGGGGCTCCATGGCGGCGTAGGCCTCTGGGCTCCCTTGTCACGCAACAAATAAATTATTTTTTCTACACGTTCCGCAAAATTTTTACTATATTTAAACCATGTGCAAAAAAGACATAACAGAAAAAAATCTTGAGGCATGGAATGACGTATTTGCCGACATAGTAAACGTCCTGCTGTTCAAGGGGGAAAAACTTGTAAAAGAAACAGACCTGGAAGCGGACACAAAAACAAGCATGCTAAAAGCCGACGGCAAAATTCATGAACAGGAGCGCGACGTCTCAAAATTCTGGAAAAACGGAGAAATAAGAATCTCCATACTCGGCTTTGAAAACCAGACGGCACAAGACTACAACATGCCTCTCAGAATAATCAGCTACGACGGGGCAAGCTACAAACAAGAACTTTTGGACAAAACTATAAAACAAAAATACCCCGTTGCAACACTGGTGCTTTACTTTGGAACAGAAACAAAATGGACTGCTCCCAAAAAGCTGCATGACTGCTTTTATATTCCAGAAAAGCTAAAGCCCTTTGTTAGCGACTACAAAATCAACGTCTTTAACATAGCATGGCTTAGCGACAAAACAATCAGCATGTTCAAAAGCGACTTTAAATTTGTGGCAAAATACTTCCAAACAAAGCGGAAAAACAAAAAATACAAGCCAACACACGAAGAAATAAAACACGTTGACTCCCTGCTTAAAATGTTCTCCGCATTAACAGGTGACAATAAATTTGAAAAGTTGTATAATGAAGGTAACTACAAATACGTAAAAGGAGGTGTTACCATGTGCGAGATAGTCCAGAGCTTCATAGACGAAGGAATCGAACAAGGAAAGGCAGAAGAAAAAGCCCAACTCATCAGAAGAATGCTCGATGAAAATTTTGCAACCCCGCAGCAGATAGCAAGCCTCCTTAAAATCTCCGTAAGAGAAGTAAAGAAGCTCGCCTCCAAAATACCGGCAGAAGCCTAGGCCTTACACCATCTGCCTATTTCATAACCTCTTCCAAAAGCCGCCAGTCGTCACCGTCCATGTCGTCGCTAAAATGCTCGGTGCAGATGCATAGCTTCCCCTTCCTGTTGGTACGCACAAAGCCGCCCTTCATTTTCTTCTGGACAAGATAGTTTTTTAGAACATCAAATTTTCTTGGAGCAAAGTCGTCAATATTCTGGCTCTGACCGCTTGCAGAAAAGCCCCCTTTTGTTTCTATAATCCAGATGCCATTCTTTGTTCCCACCACATAATCAGGATAGAAGAGGCGCATCTTTCCGGTACCGTCCTTGTATACCACGGAATAAAAATCATTGCCCTTGTCGCCATTCTTGTAAAACCAACTTACATAGCCACAGTTCTCGCAAAACTCCTCAAACTTGCGCTCCGGCATTGACCTAACCTCTGCCGACTCCCGGTACTGGTCATATACATTCTTACTGTAAATTTTCTGCGCCTTATCTGAACCGTCGTAAGTAAAAAGGCAGGTCTGCGGAATATGGAAATCCTTCTCCACAATTTCAGACGGATCAAAAGTTAGAGCCTTTTGGGTTGCGTTTCCAATTTCCGTAACGGCTTCATGAAAATCATCTTTTAGAATGTCCGCATTGTTTATGACGAATGAATACAAGTCCCGGGTTCCAAGACTAAGCAGCGAATATTTTGCATACCTGTCATCCCGAACTTGATTCGGGATCTTCGTATTCTTATAAAAAACGCGGCGTATAACCGTAATCATCTTTTCGTACTTCAAGCTTACTTCCGTGCCAAGGATTCCCACCTCGTGATGGAACTGCCGTCCGTGGGTATGCGTGTTAAGCGGAATTGAAAAATCAGAATCATACATTTTATTCATCTTATGCGCATCAAGAAATTCCGTCCGCCCCATTTTTGTGCTAACAACAATCTTGTCGTTAAAAATATATCCCGCCTTTTCAAGAAGCTTTTTATTGGCCTCAAAATTTTTGCTTCGGGAAAGTGAATATTTTTTTTCGTAATGCCGCACAAGGCTTTCCATCGTTGCAGACGCATCGTTCTCGTCCACAAGGTCTGGCCGTTGCTGGCTTTTTAGAGTCACTTTCTTGAACTCATCCTTTAGATGAATGTAGGTGGCATCCCAGGCGCCATGTTCAAGAAAAGCTTTTGCACCTTCCGTAAACTTATTGTCCCAAGTGTAAAGATAGCAGCTGTCCAAAGCACCGTCCTCGTAGTGGTGGGCATTTGGCATACGGCGTATTCTTCCGAATGTTTGGATTTCAAATTTTTCTCCTTCGTGGTCACGCAGTTTTACAAGGATGTGTGCACGGGGACAGTCCCAGCCTGTTGCAACCGCCATCTTAAAAATGAGGGCTTCCTGTTCCGCATCATTCGCTTCTATTCCTTCAAGATTTTCGTGCCGGCTGAACTTGCTCTTTCCATTTTCAGAAAGCCAGATTGCAAGCTTCTTGTTCTCGTAAGAAATGTCGTGGCATTCAAACCAGGTCTGAACTTCATCCAAAAGCGAATCAGATGAATTTGGCATCTGCACCAAGATAAGCGGATTTACTTTTTCTCCCTTCTGCAAAAATTTTGCGCGCAGAAGTTTTTGTTTTTCCAACGCCTTGCTTAAAAGATAGGAAACCTGGCTCTCCCCTTCAAGCTCGGTTATCTCGTTTGTAAGAATCGTAACAGGAAAACCTTCATTTATAATCAGCATCTTTTTGATAAGACCTTCTTCAATCACATCTTTTTCTGGAACCTCAATAAATTCCAGCTTGGGATTATTCTGGTCGTAGCCGTTGGGAGTTGCACTTGCACGGATAATCGGAATATTTTTTCCTCCGCTCCTAAAATAATTTATGATTACAGCAGACTTTTTGCTGTCGTTCATGTGGCTTTCGTCAATTATTAGGATAAAGTTCAGTCCGGCATCTCTTGCCTTTTGAATGTATTCAATAAAGTTGGTGTGTTCTCCGTTACGAACTGCAACGTTGTCGTTTTTATTCAAAAGCTCCCAGTTGATGAAGCAGCAGTCGTTTTCAGAAAAGCCGCTTGTCATTACGTCGCTAAGAAGCTTTGTCTGTGAGCCATGGATATACAAATCCATTTTCTTTTTGCTCTGTTCCTCCAAATTCCCCTTGCCTGGAGTGAACCAGATAAAAACCGTGGACGCGTGGCACTTTAAATATTCATCCATAAAGTGAGTAAGCATGATTGTCTTGCCGCTTCCAGTGCATGATTTTAAGATGATTTCCTGCTTGCCCTTTTCTATTGCCGCCTGGAGCCGTGAAATTGTCTTCCGCTGAAAATTCAATAAGTCCATTTGATTAGTTACTCCTGTCCTAAAATTTTATGTGTATATAACAAACGGATTTGTTCGCAACTAACGTTGCTCACGTCAATATTCAAAGGCGAAAATCGTTAGATTTGAGCAAATCCGCTTGTTAATCATCCATAAGAATTCGTTTTATAATGCCAGTTCCCTGTAATAATAATCCGGGATTACATTCACGCTGATGTTGTGAGCCTTTAGGATGCGCTCCTGTTTTGAAGAAAGAAGGACATCGTGCCCCAGGTAAAGCGTCTTTATTGGACTGTCCACTGTCATTGTCGGACTTGATCCGACAATCCTTTTTACAAACACCTCCATCTCGTCATCATCCAAGACAATTGCAACGGAAGCGTCCTTGTCAAAGTTTACCGCATTTTCCAATTCCACAAGTTCGCGCACATGAAGCAGCAGTTCGTCCGCATATTCGTAATACATTTTTTCGCTGATGGAAATAAAGGCGGTCTTGAAATATTTTAGGCTGCCGGGGAGACCGTCCGAATACTTTGACTTATCCTTACGCTTTCCTGTGATTGCGGTTTTTAGCCGCTGATAGGTGATGTCACGGCAAATGTTGTTTTCATTGTTGGTGCAGAGGATGAACTTGCGGTGGCCGCCGTCTTCTGCGTTAAGTTTTAGGACAGCATGGCCTGTTGTGCCGGAGCCTGCGAAAAAATCGAGGACAGTTGAAAATGGAGAATTGAAAGTTGAAAGCTGAAGGAAATCTTTTATCAAATCTATCGGCTTTGGATTATTGAACAGTTTATCTCCAAAAATATCTTTTATCTGTGAAGTTCCGTTTCCACTACTATATTCAGGTTTATAGAAAAATGACTTAGGTTTCTTACTTGGTAAATCGCCTAATTCCGGTCTCTGCTTTTTGTATATTGCGATTTTTCCATCTTCCTGAGAAATAATAACATTATGTTTTTCATTTTTAAATTTATCCTTACTCCACCTCCAAGACATTTCTTTTCCATCTGTAATCGGATAAACTTCGGTTGAATTTTTAAGTTTTTCATCAACGCTAAAAGTTCCATCTTCACATACATAAATTGGAAAAAAAAGATTCGGGCGTTTTTCGCGAGGTGCATTAACTCCTGTCGATTTTAGATTAGCACCTTTTTTATAAAAACCCATTTCATCAACTTCCCATCGGACAAACTCTTCATCGTGTTCATCTATTCGAAACAAACCTAAATTGCCTTTTATTTTATTCTTCGCATAAACAACTGTATACTCATGAGTTCCTGCAAAGCCATATTCATCTTGATTTCCTTTTAAGTTCATTATAGTTGGTATATTCGCAACAAAGTTTTCTTCGCCAAAAATTTCATCACAGATACATTTTAAATTCGATTGTTCATTATCATCTATAGATATAAATATGAATGCTTTTTCACTCAGCAAGCTTCTCGCAATCTGCAATCTTTTTTCCATAAATGAAAGCCACTTGGAATGTCGGAACTGGTCAGTGGAATCCACAAAATCATCATCATAAATAAAATCCTTGTTCCCGGTATTATAGGGCGGATCAATGTAAATCACGTCAATCTTTCCGCGGTGGGTCTTTTCCAGAAGTTTAAGACTTGCAAGATTGTCGCCTTCAAGCAAAAAGTTCAGCTCGCCGCCGTTGTCAACGAAAAGCTTTTTTTCTTCCGTAAACACAGGGGCGTTCTCTTCCAAAAGCTCGTCTATTTTTTCGCGGTGCTCTTCAAAAACAAGACCGTATTTTTTGCCGTTCACTTCGCGGCTCAGTTCGCCAAGATAGCCCAGCAGCTGCGAGGCATTTTTTTCGTCTGCATTCACTTCAATAAAGTTTTTTATCTGTTCAATCTTGGAAAGCAAGGCTTCCCGCTTTTTGCCTGAAATGTTTGTGGACATGGTAGTTTTCCTTGTTTGAACAATAATTTTGATAAAAATATCGTGTATACCGACATTATAACACAAAAATATCGTTTTGCAACAATCAAAATTAATCATTTTATTGCTTAAACTAATATCGTGAATGAATTTCAAGAAGATTTCGTAGAAAATTTAAAATTTTACCGCAAGCAAAAAGGCATATCACAGGAAAAATTAGCTGAAATGTGTGATTGTGCTACAGCAACAATTGGTTGTATAGAAATTTACCGACAGTTGCCGTCATTCGAAATGATTACCAAAATCGCCGCCGCCCTGAAAATCCACCCGGCAGACCTCTTTTTGCGAAACGCATCCACCACGGTTATGGAGGCAAAGGACAAGCTCCGCATGAAATTGCTGCCACAAATTGAAGAGTTTATCGAAAAAGAAATGTAGGCAAAATCAGACCGAAATTTGACAAAAGAGCTCGGATAGTGTATATCTAAAGAAACGGAGACGCTAACATCGAGCGACCGCCTCCGTTAAGCAAGATTGAAACCCGCCTAGAGTTGGTAGCTGCAAGGCGTTTTTTTTTATGCTCTAATCCTATTTTAACAGGAAGGTGAGCAGGTCTATAACTAGTGCGATAATTGCAATGACGCGCACAAAGAAAATCCTGCGCAAAACACTCTATTCAAAATGATGTTCCGCTGCAAGGCCTAGGATGCTTCCGTTTTGTTCCTACTCTTATTCCCAGTAAAAATCGCCGGAAGAAAGTTCGCAGGTTTTGGGGTAGAACCTGTAATATCTTGAGGGGGCAAAGTCATAAGTGGGAAGGCTTTTTTCTTCCATTGCCTTTTTGTCGCCGCCGCCATATATGTCTATGAGGAGGGAAGAGTCTTCATCCAGTATGAAAAGCTTGATGGTAGTTGAATCCTTTTTATAATAATACCTGGCCTTTATCATCTTTTCGTGCGCGTCTTTTAAATATGCGTGGGTGTACTCATACTTTAAGTTTTCATGTGAGTCTGAATGAACTGAATCCTGTATCTGCAAAATAATTTTCCTGTCCTTTTTGTCCTGCACCAAGGGGAGTGTGGCAGACAAAAGTTCGTCCAATTCCGCAAGGCAAAGCTTGTCGATTTTTGCAGCGGTTTCTGTTTTGCTTGAAGAATAAAATTCCTTTGATTCAAAATCGTACCACTTAAGGTCAGAAAACATGTCCAACACAAGGCCGTCTTCAAAGACCGAGAGAATGTAGCCGACGAAGCAAATGTCCCCAAATTGGTTTTCTTCCCTAAATTGCTTTATGTCCTTTACCAGTTTTTTTGCCCTAACGCTGTCCTTTAGCATTCCGTCTTTGTAAACTGAAAAAAGAATTGCATCTCCGTCAAAATCTAGGGGCAGGCTTCCGTTGCAGTAATCTTCTACCAGAATGCTGGACTTTTCAAAAATGCGCTTTGCTTTTGGCTGGTTCTTTGGCTGGGACTTATGAAAGACAAGAACTGTTGCCAGGATAATTATGGCTGCAAGTGCAGAAAGAAGGATCAGAATTTTTTTCATTTTTTTACGCATCCTTTTTAATTTATGAAATAATTATAACAGTCGGTCACTAAAAGTCAATCATGCGGACACACAGGAAATCCCACGCAAGGGGCCCCATTCACAATACTTTTTTTGCATAGTTGACAAATGACAATTGAGCATTATTGATTATTGCGCTATACTGGACTTTATGGCTTGTATTTTAGGAAAAAAACACGTATGCTGCACGCGCATTGAGCACCTTGGGGTTGTTGCAGGAAGGGAAGAAATTCTGCGCGACGTAAACCTGCACCTGCACTGCGGGGAGCTTACCGCAATCGTCGGACGGAATGGTGCGGGAAAGTCAACATTCATGAAGGCGCTGCTGGACGTAATTCCGCATACCGGCACAATAACTTTTGAAAGCGCCCGCAAGTCAAAATTCTTTTCTGCCGTCAAACCCCGCTTTGGTTATGTTCCGCAGTCGCTTGCCGTGGACGAGGCAAGTCCCGTAAGCGTGGAAGACCTGGTGCTTTCCTGCGTTTCAAAAAAACCCGTCTGGCTTCCGCATTCAAAGGCAGACAGGCAAAAAGCCTACGAAATTCTCCGCATGACAAACGCACAGTCTTTGGCGGACAGGAGAGTGTGCGACCTTTCGGGCGGCGAAATCCAGCGGGTAATGCTTTCGCTTGCAATCACGCCAGTCCCCGACATTCTTTTGCTGGACGAGCCTGTTAGCGGCGTTGACAGGACCGGGCTCAAGAACTTCTACGACCTGGTTTCTTCGCTAAGGAGAGACTACGACATTACGATTCTTCTTATAACGCACGACCTTGACCTTGTTGCAAAACATGCTGACAGGATTGTATTCATAAACAAGAACAGCGCGGTTTCGGGAACAGTGGCAGAGATTTACGGCAGCAAGGAATTCATCAAAGTCTTTGGAAAGATAGAGCTGCAGGACGGCAATGACAGCACTGAAGCCCAGGAAGATTCTGACAGCACGGACGAAATTCAGGAAAGCGAAAAGGGGGACTTATAATGGAAAGAATTTATTCAATCATGAATTTTATCCTCCCCTTTGAATGGGCATCCCCCGACTTTATGAAGAATGCACTTCTTGCAGTCATAGTAGTCTGCCCTCTTTTTGGCACACTCGGGACGGCGGTTGTCTCCAACAGGATGTCATTTTTTTCCGACGCAATCGGACACTCTTCCCTTACTGGAATTGCAATTGGCGTTATACTGGGAATCAGGGAGCCTACGGTTGCAATGATGGTCTTTTCCCTGCTTTTGGGATTCGCGATAATAAGCGTGAAGCTAAAGGGCAAGGCTTCGGCAGACACAATAATAGGAGTATTTTCATCAGCATCGGTCGCACTTGGCATCGTACTGCTAAGTGCAACAGGCAACTTTGCAAAATACCAGCGCTACCTCGTTGGAGACATACTCAGCATACGCCCCGGAGAAATTGCCCTCCTGCTTATTGCGGCAGCGGGAATACTTCTTGTGTGGATCTTTTTCTACAACAGGATGCTCATCACAAACCTGCACCTTACCTTTGCAAAGAGCCGAGGAATACGCACATTTTGGATTGAACAGATATTCGCCCTTGTTACGGCCGCAACGGTAACGCTCAGCATTAGGTGGACCGGGCTTCTCGTAATCAACAGTCTGCTCGTTCTTCCTGCCGCAGCCAGCCGCTTTGTAAGCAGGACCAGCAGGCAGTACCTCTGCACGTCGATTGCAATTTCCTTTGCCAGCGGAATAGCAGGACTCATCATTTCCTATTACATAGGAAGCGCATCCGGGGCTACAATAGTCATCATCAACACGGTGCTCTTCGGATTATGCTTTTTGTTTGCAGCAATAAAGAGGCGGGTACAATGAATAATGTCAAGGCTATAATCTTTGATTTAGACGGAACCCTCTTGGACACACTTTTGGATTTGGCAGACAGCTGCAACAAGTCGCTTTGCACATGCGGCTACCCGGCGCGTACAGTTGACGAAGTGAGGATGTTTGTAGGGAACGGACTTGGCAAGCTAATAGAGAGGGCCCTTCCTGGCGGCAGGGAAAACAGCGACTACGAAAAGGTTCTTTCCTGCATGAGGAAAAACTATTCGGAAAACTGGAACAATAAAACAAAGCCCTACCCCGGCATCCTTGCTATGCTGGAAAAACTAAAGGCACGCGGAATAAAATGCGGCATTGTCTCGAACAAACCGGACGAACAGGTAAAGGAACTTGCACAGGTGTTTTTTAGCGACACAATTCAGGAGTCTGCCGGAGAAAACGAAAAGGAAGGAATCAGGAGAAAACCCTTCCCAGACTCAGTATTTACCGTGATGAAAAAACTTGGTGCAGAAAATGACTGCACGGTATATGCCGGTGACAGTGACGTGGACATCCAGACCGCGGCAAATGCTGGCATTCCCTGCATAAGCGTAACATGGGGATTCAGATCGCGGGATTTTCTGATTCAAAACGGAGCCAAATTTCTTGCAGACAATGTAGAAGAATTTCTTGACATAATCAGTGCGGAGATAAAATGAACAGAAAAATCGTAGAAGACCTTTTGATAAAACATGCGGCCGACAACAGCTGTGTCTTTGTTTTTCCAACTCAGACTGCATGCGAACTCTGGGCAGACAGAATTATTTTTATAAGTGGCGTAAAGTCCGTTGCAACGCAGCGCTTTGTTGCCTGGGATGAATTCAAAGGCTCATGCGTACGCGGTGTAACCCAGGACAAAAAGGCAATTCCCGCAACCCTAAGAAAGATTTTCGTTCACATGCTGATTGACAAAAACGCAAGGGAGCATTTTTTTTCAAGTTTGATTCCTGCTGAATATGCGGAGGGGGCCACAAATTTTGCACCGTGGATTTCCTCTCTTTTACCAAGCCTAGCCCAGTGGAAAAGGCACGCGCAAAAGGCCGGCATAACGCCCGACCAAGAGGACAAGGACCTGGAAAAGCTCTACATCCTTTACAAGGATTTCCTTGATTCAAGAAATCTCTTTGAACCTGCATGGGAAACGCCTCCTCTAAAGGAAGACGGCAACAAGTACTTCATTTTCTTTCCTGAAATTCTAATGGACTGGGGCGAATACAAGGACATTCTTGAATCGGGAAAAAACATCACCATAGTAAAGGTTCCGCAGATTGAAGAAGAAGAAAAACCCGCCTGCCACTTTTTTGCAAACTCCCGCGAGGAACTAAGGAGCTTGGCTCTTTACCTTAGGAAAGCCCATGAAGAAAAAGGCATTCCATGGAACAAGATAGCAGTCTCCGTCCCGGACATGGAAACATACGCGCCCTACATCGAAAGGGAATTTTCGCTTTACATGATTCCCTGCGTAAAAAGGAACGGAAGTCCGCTTACCCAGAGCGGAGCCGGCAACTTCTTCCTGCAGGCGCAGCAATGTGCATCAAGCAATTTTAGTTTTGACTCGCTAAAGGCAATGCTGCTCAACAATGAGCTTCCGTGGAAGGAAAAGGAACTTAACGAGCAGCTGATTGTCTTTGGGCAAAAAAACAACTGCCTCTGCTCATATGAATACAAGCAAAAAAAGACCGACGTATGGGAAGAGGCTTTCAGGCAGGACGGCAAGGAAGTAAGGCTTTTTAATTTCTACAAAAAACTAAAGCAGGACATAAGCAACTTTGTGAATGCAGATTCATTCAAAAAAATCCGCACTCAATACTTTATACTTCGCAATGATTTTTTCAATATGGAATCATGCCCAGTCTTTTCCGACTTCATCATGAGCCGCTGCATCTCGGAACTTTCTTCCCTAATAGATTTGGAGGATGAGTATCCTGACTGCACTGTAAAAAACCCCTATTCATTTTTTACCGAATACCTGAAGGACAAGATGTACGTCATGCAGACACAGGAGATGGGCGTACAGGTTCTTCCATACAGGCTTTCTGCGGCAGCCCCATTTGATCTGCAAGCTGTAATTGACTCAAGCCAGGCTTCCCTGCAAATCACTTACAGGCAACTGGGCTTTTTGAACGACGTAAAGAGAGAGGCACTGGGCTTTAAGGAAGACCCCAACGTGTCAGACCTTTTCATAAGTCTTTACAAGCTTTGTTCAGTTCACGATGCATATTTTTCCGCGGCATCAAAAACATTCAGCGGCTACGGAATAAGCCATGCATTCTTTAAGGAAGAAAACCACATTTCCACAGAAAAAAATTACGTTCCTTTCGGCATTTCCGAAACAGACGACTTTTACGCAGGAGAAAAAAACTGGATGCTGCAAAAAGAAAATTCTTATTTTCCTCCGCAAATATCGTCAATAGAAAAAAACGGCTTTGCCTCATGGAAAAAAAATCAGTGCGAGAAAGCGCACCCGGCAGACGGTTCAGCCCTTGCCGAAGGAATTCCCAGGGACAGGCTAAAGGAACTTGTCGAGTCAAAATATTTCAGGCAGGGGATTCCCGTCATATCCTCAACTGCGCTAACCAATTTCTACAATTGCCCACGAAGCTTCCTGTTCGAAAAGATTTTGCAGCTAAATGAAAAAGACAACGAAGCAGAACTTATGGATCCCTTTGCCATGGGAAACCTCTATCACAAAATCCTTGAATTCTTCTGCAAGGAACTTTCCTCCCGCCAGCTTCCGCTCACAGCACCAGACAGCAAGCTCAGCGAAGAATACACGGAAATCCTTAGGAAAAGCACGATGGATGCAATAGAAACCTTCAGGGTAAGCCCGCTTGCAAAACAACTGATACTGACCACAAAAGAAGCACTTTTGCAGACAATGACTTTGACAGTGGCCGCATTCTGCTCAAAATTTGAAGGCTGCAAGGTAGTTGAATCGGAAGCAGAATATTCATACAAGAACAACAACCCTGAATACATCTGCACGGGTAAAATAGACTGCCTTTTAAAAAACGAAGACGAGGCTGAATTCATTCTGGTGGACTTCAAGAGCACGGACAATGCAGTTCACAAGGATACTTTCTATGCTTCCGAGGATGTTCCTGTTCCCAATTTTCAGATGCCGGTTTACATGAACCTTCTTGCAAAATCAGAGCATCCCAAGAACGTAGAAAACTGCACATTCTTCAGCATTTCAAGCCATAAGACTTTTGGAGTAACAGGAAGCCTTGTATGCAAGGAAGACATCGACTTTCTGCCCACGATGGAAAGGGTGAATTTTCTTATGCAGGATTTTTGCACCCGAATCAAAAACCTTGACTTTAGCATAAAGGATTTTGACATTGACTTTAACACTTGCCGCAGCTGTGCCTACAAGGCAGTTTGCCGCAGGACGTTTAATGTTGCAGGAGAGGAATAAGCATGGCAAGAGAATTAGATCCTTCGCAGAAAAGAGCAGTCAATGCAGATTTGAACTCTGTCGTAAGTGCGGGTGCAGGCTCGGGAAAGACAAGCGTCCTCTCAGCAAGGTTTGCCCACCTGGTTTTGGAAAAAAAATACAAGGTGGACCAGATACTCACGCTTACATTTACAAAAAAAGCGACAGTAGAAATGTACTCGCGCATTTATTCAACGCTAAAGGAAAAGGCACCTGAATGCACGGCAGACTTTTACAAGGCCAACATAAAAACATTGGACAGCTACTGCGCCTACGTTGCAAAAATGGGCTGCCGCTTTTACGGGGTTGCCCCGGACTTTACGGAAGACAAGAATGCAGTTTACCAAAAAGTGGAAGAGCTTGCCCTGCCCTTCATCCTAAAGCACAGGGACAACTTTGCAATAAAGGCACTGGTGCAGACTAAAAACTTTGCGGAAATTGCAAGCGGACTTTTTGTAAAGCCCATACTTGAAAACTCAAGCGTTGCAGAGCCTATTGACTTTGACAAGGAAATAGAAGAACAGAGGAAAGAAATCAACCGGGTCTGGAAACAGGCTGCGGAGACGCTCTTAAAAACAACCTCTGACACTGTATCCGCCGCACAAAACTATTCAGGGAACATCACTGCCACAATTCAAAAGCTGCAGGAAGCAGTTGCAAGCATTGACATGCCGGAAATTCCTTCAATTTTGGAAGAAGACTTTGACGAAGCAAACATAGAGCCCACGGAAAGCTTTGTCGAATCATTTGACCCCATATTCAACTTTAGGATGCCGAGTGGAAAGTCAAACCCCGAGCTTGACGAACTAAAGGAGCTAATACGCGCAACGAGGGGATGCGTAGAAAGCCTATATCCCCTTGTAAACTATGTAGCCGGAGGAAAAATCATACAGGCACTCATTCCCCTCCTAAAAGAATTTCAGGAACTCGTAAACGGCATAAAGCGAAGCCATGGAATCCTTACTTTTGCAGACGTTGCTTCCCTTGCAACATGCGTCCTCCGCGACCATCCGGAAATACGCCTTGCAGAAAAGAAAAAGTACAAGGCAATAATGATAGATGAATTTCAAGATAACAACTCCCTGCAGAGGGACATGCTTTTTATGCTTGCAGAAAAAACGGAGCGCATGGAAAAAGGAATTCCCAAGGTTGAAGATCTTGAAAAGGACAAACTCTTTTTTGTAGGAGATGAAAAGCAGAGCATCTACCGCTTCAGGGGAGCCGACGTTACGGTATTCAGGAAGCTTTCAAAAGACTTTAGCCAGGGGAACATGGAATTAAAGACAAACTACCGCTCCCACCCTGCACTGATAGCTGCATTCAATGCAATATTTGGCGGAGAGGAATACACGGAAAGCTCAATAAAAGGAAGTGGCGGAACAGATAATGGCGGGCCAAACTTGCCCTCCGTCTTTTACAACATACGCACACCGGAAGAAGACGTGCCTGCATACGAAGCGGTCTATCACAAAGTAGACATACCTATGCAAAAGCAGGAAGATGCGAAAGACTTAAATCCCCGAATCCATTTTGCAGTCTACGGAAAAGATCAGGAGGAAGACAGGGAAAGCCTTACCGGTGAAGAAGCGGAGGCCGCATGGGTTGCAAAAAAAATCATTGAACTTACCACGCCAGGAGAAAGTGGAAAGGCGAAATACAAGTGTTCCGACATCACGGTTCTTTTTAAGACCTATGCCCTGCAGCCATTATACGAGCGGACATTCCTCAACTACGGGATTCCCTACAACACGGAAGTCGTAACAGGCTTTTTTAACGACGGACCGGCAAACGACATATTCTCCTTTATGAGAATTTGCGCGTACAAAACAGACTCCCTTGCATACGCCCAAGTACTGCGCTCGCCTTTCGTCAACCTAACAAATACAGAGGTTAACGAAATAATTCTGCAAAGCCCCGTCCCCTTTGAAGCGGAGGCAAAAGGCATACTTTCCGGAGAAAGTCTTGAACGCTACGAAAGGGCCGGAAAATTCTACGAAGAGCTTTCTCTCTCCTCGCAGACGCAAAGCATAACAAGTACACTGGACTCACTTTGGTACGAATACGGCTACCGATACGAAACCATGTGGAACAGAAAGGTCAGCATGTATTCAAGTTTCTACGACAGGGCCTTTGAACTAGCCCGACAGGCAGACCTTAATTCAGAAAGCCTTGCGTCATTTACGGACAGCGTTCGAAGCCTTAACAACGAAGCAGAAAAGCTTGACAACATGGACATTCCCATAGAAAAGTCGTCGGGCGTTACCATAATGACCATACACAAAAGCAAGGGACTTGAGTTTCCAGTCGTATTCATCTGCGGCTCTCACAAAAGCAACCCCAATTCATCAAACTCGGCTCCCGTCTACTCCAGCAGAGAATTCGGCATTTCTATAAACACCCCGCCATGCAGTTCTTTTGCAGGAAGAGGCAAGACTTCTGAATTGAACTATTTCTACAATAAGGTGAATGAAGAAGAAAAAGCAATGGAGGCAGCAGAGTTGCGCCGCGTTGCATACGTTGCCGTCACACGTGCAGAAAGCGAAGTCTACATAACAGGTATTGCTAACAAAAACTACCCGTCTGATGGGGACAATGCACAGAAATTCCTCATAGGAGAAGGAGAAGATAAAGCAAACCCGGCGTCAATCCTTCAGATATTCTCTCCCCTCATTTATTTTTATGAAGACAGGGAAAACGCCCCCTTTACATTCGAAAACATTCAACCTATTTCACGCAAGGAAATTCCTGAGCTTGAATCAGGCTTGAGGGGGAACAGTGCAAAAGAAAAATACGACTTTGCAAAAGAAGCAGCCCCACTTTATGATGCGGCAAAGGAAATTCAAAAGGAAGAAGTCAAACCGCTCTACATATTCCCCAGCCTGCTGGAAAAGGAAAACCCATCTGCAAGCGGACGCACAGGTGCAGGCATATCATCCGTCTACGGTATTGATGCTGAATCCGGTAGCATTCCATACAAGGAAATAAATGACATCGTGGAGTCAACAGGAAAAGACGGCAGGTACGCATTCAGTTTTGACTCATTCGGAACGATTGCACATGCATACATGCAGGCTGCGGTTAGCGCACAGGATGTCTTTTACCCGCAAAGCGCAGTTGCAGGCCTTGAAGGAAGCAAAGACAAAATAATGGCCATAGAAAGCATCTGCAAGCAAATGGCAGAAGGCTTTAAGTCTTCGGAAACAGGAAAAGCCGCGTTCGAAAGCGAATGGAAAAAGACTGAGTTCCCCTTTAAGAGCCGGATAGGGAACAAAATTGCAAAGGGAACAATGGACCTGATTTTTAAGAGCGGAGACGGAAGCTACACGATTGTGGACTACAAGACAAACCAGAGTGTGCAGCCTCAAATCTACTACACCCAGCTGGCCTCATACCGCAGGGCAGCCGCGCAAATACTTGGCGTGGGTGAAGAAAGCGTAAAATGCGTCCTTTACTACCTGCGCTTTGCAAAGGCAGTTGACATAAGCGGAGAATGCGCAAAAGTTGATTTGGAAGAATTTGCCCAGTAACTGGTTTTCCAAAGGAAAAAGGGGAATTTATTTCTCATTCAGAAAGTCCGCAGGCTTCCAGCGCCCTCTGCATGTGCTCTGGAAGAGGAACTGAAAATTCCTGAGTCCCTCCGTCAAGAGGCAGGGTTATTTTTGTGGCGGCAAGGCAAAGCCTTTTTATTCCATAGCGGCGGAGGATTTTGTTCAGCTTAAAGTTTCCGTGCTGGTCGTCCGCCGCAATCGGGCAGGATGCCTTTGCAAGCTGAATGCGTATCTGGTGCATACGCCCGGTTCCAAGCCTTATCTTTAGGAAGGACATCGCGACCTCGGGCAAAGAGGCGGTGGATTCAACAGTAAAAAATAGTTCAGCAGGCTGCTCCCTTCCGTGGGCAAAAACAAGGTCGCGGAGTGCGCCCTTTTGTCCTGCACCAAAGGACTTTTTCCCCGAGACTGGAAGGCCTATGCAAATCGCGCTGTATTCCTTTTTTACCTGGCCGCCAGCAATCAGGCCAGTCCACTTTGCGGCAGAGGCGGCATTTTTTGCAACCACAAGAAGCCCTGAAGTTTCCTTGTCCAGCCTGTGCACCAGATGCAGGGGATAGCCAAGCTGGGCCGAAAGCTCCTTGTCCAGGGGATGAGAAATTCCTGCCCCGCCCTGTACCGAAACGCCGTTTGGTTTGTTTACTATAATGATTTCATCATTTTGGAATACTATGGGAAATATAGCCATAATACCGATATATTAGTTGAGGTAAGGAAAAATGACAAGTGTAAAGAGAGTTTTTTTTGCAGTATTGCTTTCGCTGACAGCATTTCATCTTCCGCTTACGGCAGAGCGCATATCCTTCAAGGGGCTGCAGGACGTATGCGTGGACATTCCTGAAGACTACCTTGTTTCCGGCTCAAACAAAGAGGGAACTGCCTACCAGCTTGACTACGCAACAGCACCAGTCACAGCCGTAATCCGCATATATGAAGAAGGACGCTTTTCTTCCGCAAAAGAAGCACTGGACACAAGCCTTGCAAACCTAAAGGCTCAGGGGCCTTCCAAAGAAGTTATGTGGAGGAACCTTACCGGAGCCACAGGTGAATTTGGCTTTAGGTTCAACACCGTAGAAATGAAGGGTAAAGCAATGGCATCCCTAATTCCAAACGGCAAGGGCTGCATAGTCTGCATAGCATGGTGCCCCGAAAACCAAAAGGAAAAATGCGAGCCATTCATCACAAGCTTTTTGGATGCAGTATACATAGACGCAGGGAGCTACTTTGAAAGCGGCATCTGGACCCAGTCCCTCTACCCGGAAAAAGACGAATGGCAGGAAATAACGCTTACAATAGACGGAAAGACAATAAACACAAAGCTACGAAAAAGCGACAAGGAAGCAGCTGAATACGTTGTAGACAGGGAATTCCAGACAATGTGCATGTACGCAAGCAGCCAAAAATGGAAGCAGGCATGGCAACGCTACTACCGCATGATTTTTAGGGACTCATTCCACAGGCTACAGAAGGCTTCATTTGACATCTACAACGAGCTTGCCCCCTACTGCAAAGACGGAACTGACCTTGCACAAAAGCTTCTTACATGGACGCAAGGCTTCTCATACGAAAGGGAAAAAACTTCCAGCGACTTTGCTGCCCTGCCCGGAATGCTACTTGGCGGAGGAAGTGACTGCGACAGCCGCTCAATGCTTTTAAGCGTGCTTCTTACCGGAATGAACCAGGATGCAATACTGCTTGTAAGCCGCCAGTACAGCCACGCCCTTTGCGCAATCACGTCAGGACACCAGGGCCACAGCTTTAAGTTCAACGGAAAAGACTACCTGATGGGAGAAACAACAAAGCAGGGACTTACCTGGGGCATAATTGCCGCAGACCAGGACAAGCAGGACAATTGGGTTCCTGTAATCTTCCCCTAAAAAAGCTATCCGGCAAGCTCGCTAACAACATAAGTTCCGTTGTGGATTTTTTCCATCAGCTCGCTCTTTAGCATGGGCTTTCCAAAGAGATAGCCCTGCAGCCTCTGGCAGCCGATGGAGCGCAAAAAGTCATAGGCTTCATTTGTCTCCACCCCTTCAGAAAGCGTCTTCATGCCAATTTTTCCCGCAAGGTCCACGATGCTAGTAAGAATGGGCTGGCTCTTTTTGTTTTCAGAAAACTTGGAAAGGAAGTTCATGTCTATCTTCATCATGTCAAAGGAATAGTCCTTAAGAACATTCAGGCCAGAATAGCCGGAACCAAAGTCATCCAGCCAGAGTGAATAGCCCCTTTCGCTCAGTTTGTTCAGCATGCCGGTAAGCTTGGCATTTCCCTCGCCCAGCATGGACTCTGTAACTTCAACATGAATCAGGCCCTTGCCTATTCCGTACCTTTCCATGCAGGAATCAAGTTCATCAGCAAGGTTTAAAAGCTCAAAATCCAGCCGCGAGAAATTTATGGAGATGGGGAAAACCCTAAGCCCCTTGTCCATAGCCTCCCTCAAGTCGCGGCAGACAATTTCCAGCACAGCCATGTCCAGCTTGTGAATCAGGTGGTATTCCTCCAGTATGGAAATGAAGGCTCCTGGCTGCAAAAAACCAAAGTCGGGGTCATCCCAGCGGGCAAGAGCTTCCGCACCGCAGAGCTTTCCGTCGGCAGCCCAGACGACCGGCTGGTAGAAGACCTTGATGTAGCCGTTCTTAATGGCATTGTCTATGCTGTTTACGATATATTTCTTTCTATTAAACTCCTTGTGCATCATGGTGTTGTATTCAATATAGTTAACCGTGTAGTTCTTCTTGATAGACTCGCAGGCATAGCGGGCATAGTCACAGGCGCTTCCCGGGGGCGTAAACTGGTCCTTGGGCATGTAGAAGCCGGCCTTAAGAGTCATCTGGACGTCGCTCTCCCACTTGCGGATTTTTTCGTGCAGGCTGTCAAGCCTTTGCTCAAGGTTCTTTACTTCCGCAAGCACTATAAAGTGGTCATCCGAATAGCGCGCCACAAGTTCATCGGGAAATTCTTCTATAATATACTGGCCAAAAATCTTAAGGAAGGCATTGCCAGCACTAAAGCCGTACTTTTCGTTGTAGTTCTTAAAGTTGCCAATGTCCATAAAGACAAAGCGCCAGTTTTCAAGAACCACTTCGCTTTTCTTAAGGAATTCCATGGCGTCATACTGAAATTTGTGAAGGTTTGGAAGGCCCGTAAGTTCATCTTGGGAAGATTTTTCGCGCACATATTTTAAGAGCGACTCAAGCTTCTCTTCCTCTTGGGCGACACACTTTTTCTGGTAAAAGGTGTTCAGTGCGCAGGCATAAAGGAAAAGCCAGGCGGTAAAGGAATTTATCTTTGTTCCGTAGTAGACCGGCCCCAGACGGCTCTGCAAATAGATGTAAATTCCAAAGGAACCAACAGAAATTAAAAGCGACTGCAGGGGTGTCCAGGCGTAAATGCAAAGCACAAAAATTTCCATGGTAAGGAAGGCAAAGACCTGGCTCGTGGGGTTAAGGCTTATGTAGGACATGTAGAGGCCAAAGCTTATGGAAACCACGCAGAACAAGTCCTTTACAAGCTTTCCAAGGACGCGGCTTTTTGTCTTGCCCTTTTTGTAGAGAAATGAATAGAAAACCAAAATAACTGCTGCGGCCAAAAGGACAAGATAAGCGCAAACGTGCTTTCGGATCCAGTCAGAATCCTGAATGACATCTGTTAAAATATTCTTAAACTCAAGACGCAAAAGCATGAAGATTTCCAAACAGATAACCGTCACGCCTATAAAAAAATTAGATCTTATGTCGGAGTTGAAGAGGAAATCCTTTGTATAGTCTGAACTATGAGATAAACCATAAAAAAAGTCCTTAACCTTAGAAAGAAAACTTTTTTTCATCCTTCCTCCAGAAGCAAATTTAGACGCACTAACATGACAAAGTTCTCCCTGCCATGTCCTTCTATTATAACCTACTTTCTGGAAAATGCAATTTTTTCAAAATATTTTTAATTTGCCAGGCAGCCCGTCACCCTTAGCTTGACTCAGGGTCTGTATAAGTTGCGGTGCCGTCTTTTACAGATCCCGAAACAAGTTCGGGATGACATGAGGGTAACTTTTACACGCCCTTCGACAGGCCGCTTGAAGCTGCGCTGCGAGTTCAGGGACCACCTTCGAGAGCCCGCTTGAAGCTGCGCTGCGAGTTCAGAAACCACCTTCGACAGGCCGCTCGGAACTGCTATGAGAGTTCAGAAACAGTCATGCCGTCACCCTGAGCTTGACTCAGGGGCTGTATTAGTACAGTGCCGTTTTTTACAGATCCCGAATCCAGTTCGGGATGACATGAGGGTACTTTTACACGGCCCTTCGAGAGCCTCAGGGACCGGGCACGGTCTGTGTAAGTTGCGGTGCCGTCTTTTACAGATCCCGAAACAAGTTCGGGATGACAGCGTTTTTTTGCCCGAGGATGACGGCGTTTTTACTTAGGATGACTTACTATTTCTTCAGGTATTCAACAACAAGCTGGCCCATCTTCTTTGTGCCAACAAGCTTACCGGCTGCCTTTACCTGGTCGCGGGAAGAGCCTGCTATGTCGCCTGTTCTCCAACCGTCTGTAAGCACGCGGTCAACTGCGTCTTCGATTGCCTTAGCTTCTGCTTCGAGGCCAAAACTGTAGCGGAGGAGCATTGCTGCGCTAAGAATTGTTGCGAGCGGGTTTGCCAAGTCCTTACCTGCAATGTCCGGGGCAGAACCGTGGATTGGTTCATAAAGGCCTGGGCCACCTGCGCCAAGAGATGCAGATGCAAGCATTCCGATTGAACCTGTAACCTGGGAAGCTTCGTCCGTCAAAATGTCACCGAACATGTTGCTTGTTGCAATTACGTCAAACTGGCGGGGGTTGCGCACAAGCTGCATGGCGGCATTGTCTATGTACATAAAGTCAAGGGTTACGTCCTTGTAGTCTGCGTGGACAGTCTCTGCTACCTTTCTCCAAAGGCGGCTTGAGTTAAGAATGTTTGCCTTGTCAATTACAGTAAGGTGCTTCTGCCTTTTCTGGGCAAATTCAAAGCCCATGCGGACGATTCTTTCAATTTCTTCCCATGAGTACTTCTCTGTGTCCCATGCGCTCTTTCCGTCGGGGGCTGTTCCGCGGTCGCCAAAGTAGATACCGCCTGTAAGCTCACGGATAACCAAAATGTCAAGGCCAGCGCCAACAATTTCGTCTTTGAGTGGGCATGCGTCTTTGAGCTGCTTCCACATGACTGCCGGGCGAAGGTTTGCAAATACCTTCATTCCGCCGCGAAGGCCAAGCAAAGCCTTTTCCGGGCGGATTTCAGGGGCAACGTCGTCCCACTTTGGACCACCAACGGCACCAAGCAAAACTGCATCGCTCTTAAGACAAATATCCAACTGATCCTGGGGAAGCGGCTTACCCCACTTGTCTATGGCGGCACCACCAGCTATTACGTTGGTATAGTTAAACTTGTGGCCAAATTTTTCGGCGACAGCATTCAAAACATTAACGCCTTCTGCAACAACGTCAGGACCGATTCCGTCTCCAGGAATCAAAGCAATATTCTTTTCCATAAAAAACCTCATTTTTCCAAAGGCCTTTAGTGGTACTAAAGCACCTTTAGTATTTTTTTTCCTTCAAACTATAGCACTTTTCCGCCTAATAGTGAATAGGTAGCCATTAGAATGCAGCGGAGCAGGCGGGGCAGGGATTGGAGCACCGCGCAAAGCGCGTTCCGGAGGGAGGAGCAAGGCGACGAGTGGAGGAATGGAGCGAAGCGGAAGTGCGCAAAGCCCACACACGGGGCACACCGGGCAGCAAAAAAAATGGGGCGGATGACCATGCAAGTGCCCCAAAAAAAGAAAAAAAATTTAACTCACTTAGAAACGCTGCCTTACAATCCAGCGCACGCGGAGCGTATTCACGATGTTCCTTACAAATTCGTCGAGGAGGACTGCAAGGAAAACGCCAAGGATTCCCCAGCCGAATACTTTTACAAAAAGGAGCGCCATTGAAATGACGAATATGGTTCCTGCAACCTGGGTCAAGAACATCCAGAAGGGGTCTCCGTAGCCACGGATTGAGTTTCCCGCGATGATATTGCCGCTCTTGGAAAAGAGGTTCAGGCACATAAGCAGCATGTAAAGTCCGCACGTAGATATAATCAGCTGATCCTTTGTGAATATGCTGATGATTGGGCCGGGTATAACAAGGCAGAAGACAAGCATTACCGCGGAACAGGCAAAACTGATTAAAAGCGCATTCTTAAAAACGCCGCTGAATTTGCGCACGTCCTGGGCACCGGTTGCCTCACCTGTTAAAGTCATTGTTGCGTTGCCGATTGCACCGATTACGACGACGACAAGAAGCTCAACGCCAAAGACCATTGAATAAATTCCGGCCGCAACTTCGCTTATGGAATTCAAAATTACGACAAGGGCAAGGTTGCCGCAGTTCCATAGCAGGTCTTCCAGCGCGGTGTTTATTCCAAGCTTTACAGAGCGGGCAAAGGGGGTAAGGGGCGCCTTTATTACGGCAGATAGCCTTGGCCGGGTAAAGAGCTTCTTGCTTGAGATGAATATAATGGAAGCAATAATAACGCCTACGTATTCGGAAATTGTGGTTGCAAGGGCAGCTCCCCGTATTCCCATTGCGGGAAAGCCCAACTTGCCAAAAATCATAATCCAGTCCAGGAGCACGTTCAAAAGCGAGCGCACAAGTCCGAACCATACAAGGGGCTTTGTGTAGTTGGAAGTCTGCATGATTACCATGGTGGAAGCTTCAATTCCAATCACAAGGAAAATGGGCATAAAAAAATGCAGGTAGTCCATGCACATGGGAAGGACTGTTGCGGAAGCCCCCATCTTTGTAAAGACAAGCCTTCCGAAAAAGAGCCAGAATAAAAACAGGGCAAGGGAAAGCGCGTTGGTCCACTTTACAAGGGAAGAGGAATAGTTTTCACATTCATCCATCTGCTTGGCGCCAACCTTTTGGCTTATTATGATTGAAGAGCCTACTGTAAGTGAAAAGCAGCATGAAATAGTAGTCCATATAGCGGAATTTACGTTGCCCAGGGCGCTCATGTAGAGGGGATCAACATGCCCCAGGAAAGCCCTGTCCGTAAGCATCTGAACCTGGTTGATGATGTTGCCCAGGACAATGGGAACTGCGATTTTTAAAAGCGGATGCATATAACTGTTTTTCATAGTTTATAGAGAGTATCTGTTTGCAATTTTATTGTCAATCAAGGGCAGCTTTAATACAAGGGGGTACACAGGAAAACAAATTAAAGGACAGTCAAAAGTAATTGTGTATCAAGGATAATCCAAATGCGGAAGCACTTCCATTCCCGGCTGAAAATGCGTCAAAAAAGCCGAGCGCGGATACAAGGTATCTGACTCGCTACGCTCGCTCCGCGCAAATGCTTTTTTGCCGCCTTTTCAACCTCCATTCCAGTGCTTCCGCACATTGGTTTACTACATTGCATTTTCTGTTTGTGCCGTAAGGCGCAGTAAAAGAAAAAAGCCCGCTCCAAAAAAATAGAAAGAAAATTCTAGATCTTAAAGCCCAAAAGGCTTGCAATGGAACTTGCAAGGATTACAGCAATAAAGACTGGGGCTACAAACTTTATTACAAAGTTGTAAAGCTTTTTCATCTTGAATGAAGAAGAGCCTTCCACTTCCTCTGCAATCTTTGCAAGGCCAATCCTACGCACAACAAGATAGAAAATCAGGAGGGCAGCCAAAGGCATCATGATTGAATTTGTAAGGAAGTCAAAGAAGTCAAGGATGTCCATGCCGAATATCTTTACAAAGCTAAGGCTGCTGAATCCCAGTGAGGAAAGAGAGCCAAGGGCAAAGATAAAAAGAGTCATTACGATGCAGGCAAAGCCTCTCTTCCACTTGAGCACGTCGCACAATGTTGAAACTGCACATTCCATGAGGGAGATGGCGGAGGTAAGGGCCGCAAAAAGTACGAGCACAAAGAAGAGTATTCCCACCAAGCGGCCGGAAAGCATCTGTGCAAAAATCTTGGGAATAGTAACGAACATAAGGGAAGGTCCTGCGTTCAAGGCCTTGGGGTCTCCGCCAGAGAATGCAAAGACGGCAGGAATTATCATAAGGCCTGCAAGGATAGCAACAAGTGAGTCAAAACTAATAACCTGCACAGTAGTCTTTTCTATATCAACACTCTTTTTCATGTATGAGCCGTAAGTAATCAGGATGCCCATTGCTATGGAAAGCGAATAAAACATCTGTCCAAGGGCTGCAACTACAGTCATCCAGGAGAAGTTAGAAAAGTTAGGGATAAAGAAATACTTTACACCGGCAAGAGCGCCATTCCTTGTTACGGAGAAGCATGCAACTACAAGGGCAAGGACTGCAAGAAGAGGCATCATCACTTTAGAAACCTTTTCAATACCGTTGTTTACGCCTGCAAGAATAACCGCAGACATAGCCAGAGCAAAAATTACAAAGAAGAGTTCCGTAGAAAATGGATTTCCTATAAAGGAGCCAAAAAAACCGTCCTGGGCCATAGCCTGGGTGCTGCCCTTTATGTATTCAAAAAGGTATTTGCAGACCCAGCCGCCGATAACTGAATAATAGGGAACAATCAGCATGGGGATAATTGCGTTAATCCAGCCGCCTGCCTTAAGCACGCCCGACTTTCCGAACTGGGAAAATGCTCCGACCGGGCTTTTTGCCGTCATGCGTCCGATTGAAGTTTCACTGATAATCATTGCATAGCCGAACGTTACTGCGAGGACAACGTAAACAAGGAGGAAGATTCCCCCGCCGTAGCGCGATGCAAGATATGGAAAGCGCCAGATGTTTCCAAGACCAACGGCAGATCCAGCTGCCGCAAGCACATAGCCCAAGTGACCGGAAAACGTTCCCCTTGAGCCTTTTTTTTCAGATGAATTCATAAGATTCCTCTCACAAGTATTTTGCCTCCATCTTAGCAGGATTTTGCAGAAAGGTCGAGGGCGGAAAAAGTTGACAGATTACTTTTTTTTTGTATAGTATATAAAACCAATTTTTTTTTAGGAGTTTATAATGAAACAAAAACTACACTTTTTCGCAATTTTATTGTCACTTCTTACAGCAATCACGATTGCATCCTGCTCAAGTGAATCCAGCAGCTCCAGTGGCGAAAGTTATTCTGATGGAGGCGGAACAATTTTCGAAGGCTCATTTATAGTAAATGGAATTCACTATAGCAAAATTAATGTATTTGAAAATGGCACTTATACAATGATTGGGTCAACAGGACGTGACAACGGGACTTATACAACTTCTTCAAGTTCAAGTTATGACGAAGCTTATCAATGTACAAGTACAGTACATGGTGGTACTTTTGGAGCATATATAGATGACACAGGATATATGCACCTTTCAAACGGTTCTCTTTCTGCCAGCGGAACAGGAGAATGTACTGGTACAATTGGAGCCAGTGTGTACTATGAATAATTTATATAAAAACTGACATCCCATACTTAATAGTACATTTTTTCTTTTAGTTTTGAGAGCCTCTAAAAACTTCAGTTTTTGGAGGCATTTTTTTAATTTCAAAAAGATAATATCTCTAAGCAAAAACCGGGTTCTTAGGCATATCGAGATACATTGAGCAATATGGCCCTAAGCCCCGCCCCCTTTTACGCACTAGAACAAAAGCGTTTTTTTTGCTATAGTATTGCGGAAAAAAATGCGCGACTGTTACAAAATCCTAGGCGTACCCCACACCGCAAGCGCTGCGGAAATAAGGCGAGCCTACAGGCAAAAGGCAAAGATACTTCACCCGGACCTTTCGCACTCAGACAGCGAAGCTTTCCGCCAACTTGTGGAAGCATACGAAACACTGTCAGACGCAAAGGCGCGCTCACTGTTCGACGAAAAATACAAGTGGAGCCAGAACGGCCCCCACTTTAGGACAAGCGGCGGAACCTTTGACTACCGCGCATGGCTTCTGGAACAGGCAGACGACGAATGTTACGCAAAACTAATATTCTTTGACCTTATCCATTCGCGCGAAGACGATGCCGTTGCAGAATTCAAGAAGATGAACATGGAGCGCCCAACATTCAAGCTGCAGCACTGGTTCACAAAGGAAGACTTCATGGACTACGGCTTCATCCTTGCGGAAGAGCTTGTAATGCGGCAGGAATACTACGACGCGGTAATCCTGCTTGAACAGATTATGAAGATGGAGTTCAAGTACAACTACTTCAAGTTCTTCTTTGAAGAAGTACAGTCGCTTGCAAGGCACGTACTGCGCAACAACATCGAACAGAACGTAAGCAACGAACTTGCCATAGACGCTTGGGAAAGGGCACTGGACCTTAGGCTAGGCAAGAACGACGACGCCTTTTTTCTTAACAAGATGGCGGATGCCTACGAAAACATTGGCGACAAAAAAACAGCCGCCATCTGCCGGGAAGAAGCCATAGCGGTTTTGCAGCAGGCAGGCTAAGCACAGGGGCATTTTCCCAAGTGTAAGGCAAACTAAAAAAGGAACAAATTAAGGAAGTATATATATGATTAGGCTAAAGAATGATTCACAAATTGAAGGCATCAGAAAAAGCTGCCACGAACTGGCAGACTTGTTCAACGAAATTATTCCCCGCGTAAAGCCCGGAGTAAGCACAAAGGAAATTGACGACTGGTGCGTGGAATTCATACGCAAGCACGGCGGAACACCTGCATGGTATTCGGAAGGATTCCCAGGCTGCGCATGCATAAGCGTAAACAACCACGTAATCCACGGAATCCCGTCAAAAAAAACAATCGTAAGGGACGGAGACCTTGTCTCGCTGGACATAGGCATAAACCTTAACGGCTACATCTCCGACAGCTGCCACACGGTTCAGGTTGGAAACGTAAAGCCAGCCCACAGAAAGCTTGTAAGGGTAACAAGGGAAGCCCTGCTGGAAGGAATAGCCGCATGTCACACCGGCAACAGGATAAGCGACATCTCAAAGGCAGTCTACCACGTTGCCCACGAGCAGAACGGATACGGAGTCGTATATGACTACTGCGGTCACGGAGTAGGCCTTGACGTACACGAAGACCCCAGCATCCCCAACTGCCCAAGCCACGAGCGCAACCCCCGCATACAGGCAGGCATGGTACTTGCAATAGAACCCATGATTAACGAGGGAACTGCAGACGTAATCACAGGCGACGAAGAAAGCGAATGGACAGTAATCACCGCGGACGGAAGCTGGAGCTGCCACGAAGAGCACACTGTAGCAGTCTTCCCAGACCACACGGAAATCCTGACCGACCTTGACTACGCAGGAAATTCCTGCCTAAAGGGAACTAGCTTTTAGCAAGAGAAATCGCATTCAGGTGATTTCTTTAATACGGAGCATAGGCCTTGTGCTAACCCGCTTTCCAGGGTTCCGGTTACAAACATGCAGCGCCATGGAGGGCGCGTCGTTTCGTAACAAAAGAAATTGCGTAGTTTTCCGCAGGAAAACTATAGGTTAAAAATTGCATGGAGGCAATTTTTAACCGACCGCCCTTACAATCGGGGCTAGGCTTTATTTCAAGAAAGATAAGTCCGCTTTGCAAAGGGCGGGCTAAAAAAGAGCATATATTTTAGGAGAAACAGATGGCCAAAATTCAGATGAAGAATGCCATTGCCGAACTTGACGGCGATGAGATGACGCGTATTTTATGGAAGCTCATAAAGGACAAGCTCCTTCTTCCATACATCGACCTAAAGACTGAATACTTCGACCTCAGCATCACAGAGCGCGACAAAACAGACGACAAGGTAACATACGAAGCAGCCGCCGCAATCAAGAGGCTGGGTGTAGGCGTAAAGTGCGCAACAATCACCTCAAACCAGGCCCGCGTGGAAGAATACAAGCTTACCCACCTTACCCCCTCCCCCAACGGAATCCTCCGCGGAGAGCTTGACGGAACAGTATTCCGCACACCAATATTCGTAAACAACATCAAGGGAACCGTAAGCTGCTGGAAAAAGCCAATCACCTTGGGACGCCACGCATACGGTGACGTATACAAGAACTGCGAAATAAAGACACCCGGAGCCGGAAAGGCAGAACTGGTCTTTACAGGAGCAGACGGAAAGGAAATCCGCAAGACCATCATGGAAATGAAGGGGCCTGGAATCATCCAGGGAATCCACAACCTTGACGCATCAATCGAAAACTTTGCCCGCTGTTGCTTCAACTATGCCCTTGACCAGAAAATCAGCGTATGGTTTGGCGCAAAGGACACAATCTCAAAAACCTACGACGGAAACTTCAAGGCAATCATGCAGAAAATTTTCGACCAAGAATACAAGGACAAGTTCGAAAAGGCAGGCCTTGAATACTTCTACACCCTCATCGACGATGCAGTAGCCCGCGTCGTAAAGAGCGAAGGCGGCTTCCTCTGGGCATGCAAGAACTACGATGGCGACGTAATGAGCGACATGATTGCATCTGCATGCGGAAGCCTTGCAATGATGACGTCTGTCCTTGTCTGCCCCGGCGGAGAATTCGAATACGAAGCAAGCCACGGAACCGTCCAGAAGCACTACTACCGCTACCTCAAGGGCGAAAAGACTTCCACAAACCCTGTGGCAACAATCTTTGCCTGGACAGGTGCCCTTGCCAAGCGCGCAGAACTTGACGGCACACCAGAACTTGCAGAATTTGCCCACAAGCTGGAAAAGGCAACCCTCGGCACAATCGAAGACGGCATCATGACAGGCGACCTTGCCAAGCTTGCATCCCCAGCCCCAAAGAAAATCGTAAACAGCTGGGAATACATAGACGAGATTGCATCCCGCCTGTAGCTAAGCTTTACCAGGCATCGCCCATGTCTTGCAGCGTTGTGTGCGGCACAGTTTCTACTTCAACTTTCTGCTTTGCATTCCCAACTGCCGCCACACGCCCCTTTTTAGGCTTTATGTCACCAAGGCTTGCAGACTTCTTACGCTTTTTAGAATCAGGCGTAAGAAGGAGTTCAACCTTGTCGTACACGGCAGGGTCTATGCCACGGTCATCCCTCCGGCACGAACGGTGAAAGACATCCAGTGCGGTCAATCCGTCCCCGTCAAGAAGAGATTTGTCCGCCCCGTAAGAAACCAAAAGTTCAATAACCTTTTGCATGTCATCAAGTTCTTTTGCCCAAGATTTTTCCGCAAAATAGTGGAGCGCAGTCTTTCCGTACGAATCCTTAACATTCACGTCCGCGCCAGCATCCAAAAGCAGTTTTAAAAGGGGCAGTTTGTAATAGTCCCTTCTTTTAGTCGTATAATTCCTTGCCAAAATAATAAGAGTTGTTTCCTTCCTGTGGTCAAGTGTCCGTAAGTTTACGTCAACACCCTTCTCCAGAAGAAGCGAAAAGATGCGTATTAAGTCGGTAGATTTCTCATCATCATCATCTTTTTGCTCATAAGGATGGTAAAAAAGTGCCTCTCTAAAAACATACATAAAGCATGTGTAATCGTCGGAGGTAGAGCCATAGTTATAACGTTCGCACGGAACCACCCCTCGCTCAAGAAGCAGGATTGCCTCCTTGTAGTTCCCTACTATTACGGCAAACTCAACTATACCGCGCCCTCTCCCGTCTTCATTCGAAAGCCTATATCCACAGTCCAGAAGAAGATTGATTGCGCCATGCCTCTTAGACACTACGGCGTTTTCCATAGGCCTCCCAATGTTGGGATCCGCGCCAGCATCCAAAAGCATTTTTGTTATCCTGAGCGCCTTTTCCTCATCCCCATAGGCAAGACATGATTCCCCAAGCGGACTTCTGTCCTTGTACCTGGACATCTCGTTGGGATCCGCTCCTTTTTTTAGAAGCTTTGCCACTTTTTTTGCATCCTGTTTTTTTACCGCACGGATAAGGGGCGTGTCCTCTTTCTTCTCGGAAGACAAGCTGGATGCGGCATCAAACCCCTTTATTACTGGAGCAGCAACAAAGCCTATAACAAGGGGTGCCAAAAACACCAGTGCCGCAATTCCCGCCACTTTGAACGCAAGTGAGCTTTTTGTCAGTAAAGCAGTAATCAGAGCAACAATTGACGTACTGCCAGATGCTACAAGCAAAGGCCAAAATGTAATCACGACCACAAATACTATTATTAGCCACTCAGGAATATCAAAATTCAAAATCATCAAAAACCACCTCCAGAAAAAAAGAGTTTACCAGATTTCCGCACGCACCTCAACACATCGCTTGATTAACAGCCACAAAAACACTACAATAAAATTGCTTATTATAAGTGCCGGACAAAAAGATTTACGCCCGACGTACAATCTATTTTTACAGGAGATAAAAAAATGGCAAAACAATTGGACTGGGCTTCACTTCCCTTTGGCTACATGGAGACCAACAAATCTTTTGTTGCAAACTACAAGAACGGAGCATGGGATTCAGGAACCCTTACAACGGACCACTCCATCACCATCTCTGAATGTGCAGGTGTCCTCCAGTACGCACAGACTTGTTTTGAAGGGCTCAAGGCCTACACAACCAAGGACGGAAAAATCGTATGCTTCCGCCCGGACCTGAACGCTTCCCGTATGGCAGACTCATGCCGCCGCCTTGAAATGCCGGTATTCCCGGAAGACCGCTTTGTCCAGGCTGTCATTGACACTGTAAAAGCAAACATTGAATACGTTCCTCCTTACGGCAGTGGAGCAACACTCTACATCCGCCCATACATGTTCGGTTCAAGCGCCGTTATTGGCGTAAAGCCGGCAAACGAATACCAGTTCCGCATTCTTGTTACACCGGTAGGCCCATACTTTAAGGGTGGCGTAAAACCGATTAAGGTTCGCATCTCAGACCTTGACCGCGCAGCCCCGCACGGAACGGGAGACATAAAGGCCGGTCTTAACTACGCAATGAGCCTTCACAACATTGTGGACGCACACAAATGCGGCTATGCAGAAAACATGTACACAGACCCAGCAAGCCACACATATATTGAAGAAACTGGCGGCGCAAACATCCTCTTTGTTACAAAAGACGGAAAGCTTGTAACGCCAAAGTCAAACTCAATACTTCCTTCAATAACACGCCGTTCCTTGATTCATGTTGCAAAAGAATACCTGCACATGGAAGTGGAAGAGCGCAAGATAAACAAGAGCGAGCTTAAGGATTTTGTTGAATGTGGTCTCTGCGGCACAGCGGCAGTTATTTCCCCAATCGGAGAAATTGACGACCACGGCGAACAGATAATGCTTCCGTCTGGAATGGAAAAAGGAGGCCCTGTTCTTACAAAGCTCCGCGAAACCCTTACCGGAATCCAGATGGGTACGGAAAAAGCACCAGAAGGCTGGGTTGTAGAAATAAAGTAAAAAAAGAATAGCCGGTTTCAAAAACATTTTGTTTACGAAACCGGCTTTATGTTTTTAAAGATTCCAGATGTTTTAAAACCGTATACTTTCTGTCCCTGACAAGACCAACCAAGCCTAGCCCCGATTGGAAGGGGCCGAAGGCGACCGGCCGCAAGGACGGGCCGCGCGCGTAAGCGGGCAAGCCCTGGAAAGCGGGTACCAAATGCAACTGGCTGGGGGCGTAGCCCACAGACACAGTTCAGAAAGCAACCCGCTCCAAAAACTACTGAAGAATAGCACCCTTATCTGCGGAAGAAACAAGCTTTGCGTAGCGTGCAAGATAGCCTGTCTTTACCTTTGGCTCAGGGCAGACCCATGCAGCCTTGCGCTTGGCAAGCTCTTCATCGCTAACTTCAAGGTGAATCTTGTAATTGTCCATGTCAAGCGTAATCATGTCGCCTTCCTGTACAAGGGCAATCGGACCGCCGTCTGCTGCTTCCGGTGAACAGTGTCCAAGTGATGCGCCACGGGTTGCACCGCTAAAGCGCCCGTCGGTAATAAGGGCAACTTCCTTGTCCATACCCTGACCGGCAAGGGCTGCTGTAACCGCAAGCATTTCCCTCATTCCAGGACCACCACGGGGGCCTTCGTAGCGGATAACAACAACATCCCCGCTCTTAATCTTTCTTCCCTGAACAGCTTCCATGGCCTCGTTTTCGTCGTTAAAGACACGAGCCGGACCTGTGTGGTGCATAAGCTCCTTTGCACATGCGCTTCTCTTTACAACAGTACCGTTAGGCGCAAGGTTTCCAAAGAGAATGGCAATACCGCCGTTTGGGCTGAATGGATTTTCTATCGGGCGGAGAATTTCCGGATTGCGGTTACGCACACCCTTGATGTTTTCCGCAATAGTCTTTCCTGTTACGGTAATAAGGTCTGTCTTAATAAGGTTCTTCTTTGCAAGCTCTGCAAGCACCGCCTGAACACCACCCGCATCGTCAAGCTCACAAATGAATGTGTGGCCGGCAGGAGCAAGGTGGCAAAGGTTTGGAGTGCGGCTAGAAATTTCGTTAACCTCGTGAAGGTCAATCGCAACCCCAGCTTCGTGCGCAATGGCAGGAACGTGAAGCATAGTGTTGCTAGAACATCCCAAAGCCATGTCTGCGGCAAGTGCGTTGCGGAAAGAGTCGGCAGTCATCATGCTGCGGGCAGTAATCCCCTTCCTGTACATTTCCATAACCTGCATACCGGCATGCTTTGCAAGGGCAATGCGGCGGCCTGTAGTAGCAGGAATTGTTCCGTTGCCAGGAAGGCCAAGACCAAGCACCTCTGTAAGGCAGTTCATTGAATTTGCAGTGAACATACCAGAACATGAACCGCAACCAGGGCAAGCATAATGCTCCATCTCGCAAAGCTGGGCTTCCGTAATCTTACCGGCAGCAAGACCACCAACCGCCTCGAACATATCGGTAAGCGAAAGGTTCTTGTCTGAATAAGGATTACCCTCTTCCTTAGAAGGCAAGTGACCCGGCATCATTGCCCCACCGGAAACAAAAACAGTCGGCAGGTTAAGACGTGCAGCCGCCATAAGCATACCCGGAACAATCTTGTCGCAGTTTGGAATCATAACAAGGGCATCAAAAGCGTGTGCCTTTGCCATACACTCAATTGAGTCGGCAATAAGCTCGCGCGTTACAAGCGAATACTTCATTCCCTCGTGTCCCATAGCAATACCGTCGCAAACACCGATTGCAGGGAATTCAATAGGAGTGCCGCCAGCCATGCTCACTCCCGTCTTTACGGCAGAGGCAATGCGGTCAAGTTCAATGTGGCCTGGAATAATTTCGTTCTTTGCGCAGCAAACGCCTACAAGCGGGCGCTCAAGTTCTTCGTCCGTGTACCCCATTGCATAAAACAGCGAGCGGTGCGGAGCCTTCGCTGAACCTTTCGTGGCATTGTCTGATTTCTTAGCCATAAAAACACCTCGTAAAAAATATATTCCCTAATTTTATATCGTAAGGCAAAATAAGTCAATCTTTCCATTTTATGGACGATCCTGCCTCCGCTCTACCATTCACGCATCGGCTAACTCGACACCCATGCCTATGCGCCACCGCCGTTCCGCCCTTCGCTAACGCTCATACCGCCCTGCGGCCGGTACTGCCGGGGCTCCATGGCGGCGTAGCTTGATTTTTGTGTAGTGTACACTACACAAAAGGGCTTGACAGAGCCCTTTTGCCGAAGCCTAGCAATGCTCGGCTTCGGCAAAACAATAACATCGGAGGAAAATATGGCAAAGACAACTGTAAGCCCAGGCAACCCCTACATAGGAGAAGGCGGAAGAATGCCTTCCACAACAGGAAGCCCAAGCGGAGGCAACAGGGGCAACAATCCGCCGTCAAAAGGTCATGCACCAGGTCAAGGTAAAGGAGGTAAAAAATGAAGTTTCGTATGGTAATCGTCTTTATCGCAGTCGCCATAGCCACGCTCTTCGCTACATCCTGTGGAGGTGATGGTGGTGGTGGAGGCGGGGATTATGATTATGACAGATATACCGATGACAGCGGTTACGGCCACGAGTTTGGCGGAATGGAAGAAGGATTGTATGAATATTATGATGACCAAAGTGGACATACTCATTGGTTATGCCTCGAAAGCGATGGGGGCTGGTATAACACCGTTGACGGTTCTAATTGTTATCGACATCTAAAAAGATATACTATAGAAGAAGACGGACTTCATTTTTTAATTAAGACTGAGGATTCAGGGTGGTCTAACCGTTACATAGCATCAATTTACACCGAAAATTCGTTTACAATCGATGGACGTACATATACTCTCGATAACTAACCGTGAAGTAAAAAACCTTTATCTACACTCTTTCAAAAACATCAGTGCCTGCCATGCAAGCCACTGGTGTTTTTTATTTGGCACGATAAAAATATTCAATACGCCTCTACGCCCTTATAATAATTAAAAGCCATCCGCCAGCCTCAATAAAAACTCAACTACACCGATAACGGTAAACCCCTTTTCATCCTGCATCTCCTTTACAGGCCTGTTTATCACAATCATTTTTTTTATTTGATCATTCAGCAAAACAAAGGGACGAATTTCCCTCTTTTTAGTTTCTGAATCAGAAATATTATCCGCAATTTGAAGGTATATTTTCTCACTTCCTTTTGTAGCCATAAAATCAACTTCATAGCTTTTCCGCACACTTTTTCCCTGCACATCCTTTTCAACAGAATCAAAGGTTCCTACATTCACATTATAGCCATTATAAATTAGCTCATTGTAAACCACATTTTCAAGCAAATGCCCCTCATCAGAATACATAAAATCAAGGCGCGAATTCCTTAGCCCCGTATCGCAAAAATAATACTTGCGTACAGAATTTATGATATTTCGCCCCTTTAAATCATAACGCCTAGCCTCTGCTACAATGAATGCATCCAAAAAAGCATTGACATAAGCAGAAACAGTTTCCTTGTCAATTTTCTCATGCCGCCGTGACACAAAAGTATTTGCAATCTTCTCTGCATTCAAAAACTCTCCCGTACAATCAGCAAGAATCGTACACAGTTCATCCAATGCCTCTGACTTACGTATTTTGTTTCGTTCTATTATGTCCTTAAAATAAGTAGTTTTAAAAAGTTCCTTTAGATAAGATTCTTTTTCCGAGGGCTCTTTTTGCATAGCAAGCGGCATTCCCCCATAGCGCATATATTCATAAAACAAGTCTTGCTTTTCTTTCTTTTGATTCTCCGGCAAAGTCAAGTTATGCTCATATATCTCAGAAAAAGAAAGGGGCCCCATGTGAATCTCCGTAGCCTTATCCCTAAATTCAGTAACAATATCACTTGAAAGCATTTTTGAATTTGAACCGGTAACATACAAATCAATGTTGGATTCATGGGAAAGCCCCAGCACAACATCAACAAAGGAAATCACTTCACTGTCACCTTCTTTTGCAAGAATAATTTTGCCGTCCGCAAGCTCTGGATTTACAATAGTATATACCCTCTGAATCTCATCAAGAAATACATAAAACCGCTGCTTCTTATTTGAACAAATGTTCAGTATATGCTCATTCAATGCAAGAGGATTTCTGTACTTTGCATTTTTTGCATCATCAAGTTCAAGCGTCACGATGTTCTTCTTCTTTACCCCCAGAGAAAGAAGATTGTTATAAAAAAGCTCTTTCAATAGGAATGACTTTCCACAGCGCCGTACACCTGTGATTATTTTTGGAAAACCGTTCCATTTTGCATTCGCCAGCTGATTAAGGTACTTGGGGCGCTCCATTCAGTCTAATCTCCTTTTTTGTAGAATTCTACATATTTTTCGATTAGACTATAATGCAAAAACTAATTGTTTTCAATGGCTATACAAGGTATTTGTTACAGCCTAGATGGACGATCCTGCCTCCGCTCTACCATTCACGCATCGGCTAACCCGACACCCATGCCTATGCGCCACCGCCGTTCCGCCCTTCGCTATTCGCTCATACCGCCCTGCGGTCGGTACTGCCGGGGCTCCATGGCGGCGTAGCTTGATTTTTGTGTAGTGTACACTACACAAAAGGGCTTGACAGAGCCCTTTTGCCGAAGCCTAGCAATGCTCGGCTTCGGCAAAACAATAACATCGG
>Ga0310691_10000366_pt1 | contig 88595 bp, 79 predicted proteins | sample 176DNAGHGlowgp2_FD_203887 | JGI IMG/M metagenome (GOLD analysis project Ga0310691, IMG submission 203887) | Sheep rumen microbial communities from Palmerston North, Manawatu-Wanganui, New Zealand - 1766 DNA GHGlow gp2 (v2) (version 2) | ecosystem: Host-associated > Mammals > Digestive system >...
ATTAGGTATTCTGCGCTTTCTTCTTGCTTTTGCGGGTAAGGGCGACGATGCCCACCACGCAGAGCGTCAGCATGGAGAGTCCCGCCACGGGGAACATCCAGTTGCCGTAAGAGCCGGTCTGCGGGAGGTCAAAGCCGCGGGTGTTGATGACCGTGAACGGGACAAAGGCGTTGGCCGAGCTGCCGTCCGGCTCCATGTTGACCTTGTTGCTGTCCACGGTGGCCGAGGCCGTCAGCAGCTTATGCTCCAAGTGACGCTGGGGCATATTGTGATACAGGCCGGGATCGACGTCGGCGTACCGGGGATCGTTCTGAATGAGGCCGAGAACGTCCGTCCCGTAGATGCCGCACAGGGTTTCACTCTCGGTCTGCGAGATCACGACCTTGATGCTGTTTTTCAGCAGCGTGTAGCCGTTTGCGGTCTGTACCTCCGTCCAGGTGTAGGTATCGTCCTCCAAGCCCTCGAGGATCAGCTTGCCGTCCTTCGTCGGGATGAAGTGGGTAGCGTCTGCCGCGGCCTCTACATGATCGGTCACATACCAAACGCCCTCGTCCTCGTTCAGCTTGCCGACGAGGTAATAACCATCCGTGTCGTTGTGAACAATGAACTGGACTTTGGAGAAGTCGCCTCGGCCATCGGAGAACTGCTTTGTCATGTCGATGCCGTAGATATAGACGTGGCAATCGTCCACGAGGGTGTCATAGTACGAGCTGTTCGTGCGCTTCCAGGTGAGGACAACATCGTTGGGGTTCCCTGCGTCGCCGTAGGTCACGCTGCCATCGCTGTTCACCGTGGCCTTGTAGGTGATCCGCAGGGTGCAGTCGGAATAGCCGGAATTGACCATGCTGGACTTCACATAGACCTGCCTGCCGGAATTGATCTCCGCAAGGCCGGAGGCGGTCATGGAGATCGTCATGACGCTTGCGCCGTCCGAGGTGGTGTTGTAGGAGACAAGGAAGCGGTCAGAGGGCTCTGCCCAGGAGGCCACAAGATCGGTGCAGCTTTCGTCCTTGAAGAACTCCAACAGCACATCGCCCTTGTTGTAGGTGATACCCTTGCTAAGCGTGTCGATAAAGGTGTAATCCGTCAGATAGGATGCGGCAGAGGTAATGCTGGGAAGCGTGGAAATGATCTGGTAGTCGATCACATCACCCGCCGAGGCCGTTCCGGTGTGGGCGTAGCCGTCCGTAATGTCGCTGGTGCTGCCGGTGTTCCTGCCCGTGTCGGCCTTGTCCTCACGCAGCGTCTTTTCGAGAGTGGGGATGCCGGTAAGATTCTTGGGGTACAGGGTCACATCGTAGATCCAGCGGGTGCCGCCGTCGCTGGCGTTGGTGCCGTCAACGGAGGTCATGGGCAGAGAGACGAGGAAAGGTGCGGTGGTGTCCGTGACCATTTCCGGGACACGGGTTTCGATCAGCAGATACAGGCCAAGGGGCAGATTGGCGGCGCTCGTGTGGCCGTAGGCGTCCGTCTCGGTCATGGCGACGCCGTGGTTATCGTGGGCATAGCGTTCCAGGGCGTTCTTGACGGCGATTGAATTGGCGTCAAGAGAGGCTTTGAGGCCGTCGATCAGCACGTCGGAACGGTAGTAGTACACGGTCATGCCGTCTACCACTTCGTCGGCTGGGGCATAACGATCTTCGGTGCTGACGCCGATTGCCGAGAGAAAGGCGTTGTTCTGCTCGGTGGGGGCGATGCCGTACAGCACTTCAATATGCTCCGCGCCATCCTCACTCTTGGTAAAGGTGCGAATATCTGCGACCTTCACATAGGTAAACTCCACGCCTTTGATGGCATACCCGTAGGCATTGCCATTGGCATTCAGCGCGGAGACACGGCTGGGATCGCCCAGCACGGCCTCCACGCCGCTTTCATCCTTGACGCCGGTGCTCACATAGGAGCTGTCCCAAACGCCGTCCTTCTCCGCGTTGGTGAGGTCGTACTTGTAAATGTCCAGTGTGCCGGTGCGGGATGTGTCAATCGTGGCCTCGTCCACGGGAGCGGCAAAGGCCGTAATAGAAAAGCTGCTCACTACCAGAATAGCGAGCAGCAGCGCAAAGATTTTCTTCAAGTTTCGCGTTCATCCTTTCGTTTCGTAATGATGTAGGGCATGGTCAGAAAACCCATGACATAGGGAAGCCAGGCAAAGCCCGCGCCTCCTGTTTCGGGGAGCCGGAAAAGCGGATCGTCAGTGGCGGTCACATAGAGCGTATAGCAATAGGTCACACCGTCTACGGTTTCGCTGTCAGCGGCTTCACCGGTGATCTCCACGGGCAGCGTGCCGACATAAAGCGGACTTCCCAGCAGCGAATGACCGACAGGAGCTTGCGTCTCCGTGAGACGGTAAAGGATCTCGCTGTCAGCCCGGAGGCCGCTGAAGGTCACGCTGCCGCTGTCGTCGGTGGTAAGCTGGCCGTCAGAGAGGCCGGAGCTGGTGCAGCCGCCGGTCTGAACATCGTCACCGCTGCGGGAGAAAACCGCTGTCCAGCTCGCGCCGTTGTCTGTGGAGTATTCCAGGAGGAATGTCGCCCCGGCAAGGGGCTTTCCGTTCTGATCCTGTTTCTTCACTTCCAGCGTTCCCGGCCTACGGAGATTGTCTCGCTCCTGGGTGATCGTTACGCCGTGCTCGGTGATCGAGAACGGGTACACCGTATCGTCCAGCTCGTAGCCTTTCGGCGGCACAAACTCTTGATACTGGTAACTGCCATAGAGCAGGCTTTCAAAGGTCAACTCGCCGTTTGGGTCGGTATAGCCCTCGTCGATCAGATGCCCTCCGCTGTCAAAGAGCCGGAAGCCCGCGCCGGAAAGCGGGATGTCCTCGTAGGCGTCGCGCTTGACGATCTTGAGGCTGCCCCGGATCGGTGTGTTCTTAAAGCTCGCGCCTTCGGCCTCATAGCTGATGACACCGCCGGTGTCAGTCGTCCAATGCCAGACGGCGGGGGCACCGCTGCTGTCCTGGGTAATCTTAGCGAGAAGTTCTGCGTCAGATTTGACATAGCCGGTCGGAGCTGTGATCTCAGTGATCTTCACTGTACCGATGGGGAAACAGACAGTACCGTCCGCATCGGTATAAAACTCCGCGTTTGTCTGCGAGGTGTCCAGATACGCGCTGTCGTTCAGCCAGCAGATACCTTCCGCGGTCTTGAAGAACCAGGTCTTGACCGCTGTGCCGCTCCAATCGCCATTGGTGAAAAACTCGACCTTGAACATGGCCGCGCTCTCGGTGATGGTTTTCAGCTCCGTGCCCTCACCGTCCACCTTGCGGATACGCAGATGCCCAGCGTCTCCTGTGGGCACTTCCTTGACGGAGACGGAGTTCTTATTGCTGTTGGCGATGGTCACGCTGTAAGCCTGGATGTCCAGCAGATAGCCCGGGCTGGCCTTCAGCTCCTTGATGTAGAGCGTCCGTCCAAGGGCATATTTCTTGGACGAATTGGCATTCCCGCTGGCGTCGGTTGTCAGTGTCTCGATCCGGTGAACGTCGGCATTGGCATCCGCCTCCGAGTCATATACGCCGTACTGCGCGCCCGCAAGAGAATAGCTGCTGTTTCCCTCCATGAAGCCGGTGTAGGACGAGCTTTTCTTCAGCATGAAGTCTTTAGTGACAGGCATGTCAGTTGCATTGAGAGTCACAGTATTCCCGCCTGTCACGCTCGCGGTTTGGATCTCGTCGCTCAGTTCATAGCCGGGAGGTGCAGTCGTCTCTCGGACATAGTAGGTGGCAGGAGCAAGGGAAGCGGACGTGCCTTCGCCGCGGGCGTCAGTCATGATTGTACCGACAGGGCTGCGCTTGGCCTCCGCGTCGGCGCGGGTAGCGTATATGCTGAACACGGCTCCTTCGAGAGAATAAGAGCTGTTCCCGTCCGTGGCCTCCGGCAGCGCAGATCTCTTGACCACCTTGATGAAGCCGTTGGCTTCGGCTCGCAGCATCAAATAGACGCTCTTGTAAGTTTTCGACGTGTCAGAGGAGACGTATTCCACCATTGTCTGGTAGTTGTCTGTACCGGAGCCGCCCTTGACGTAGAAGGTCAGGTCATCGACGGTCAGGTTGACGTCTGGTGCACTGGAGCTGACGTTGCCCTTCCTGGTCGCCGAGGAGAGATTGGCCGCAGCTGCCGGTGTGGCTGTAATCGTCAGCTTGTTGCCGCTGACGGAATAGCTGATGCCGCTGCCGTTCAGAGAGGCAAAGTTGTAATACCCGAGGACGCCGTTGCTGTCAGTGACGGTGGCGCTGTAATTACCGGAAGCATCCGGCTCCAGCAGGATCGTCTTGTCCGCTGCCGCCGTTTCGGTGGAGAGCGTCGAGAACGACGGGATGCCAACAGAGGGGGTAAAGCTATTCATGCGGGCGAACAGGTTGGCATAAGCGTTGTGGAAGTTGTCATACTCGGGTGCAAGACGCTCGTCAAATCTTTCCGTATCGTTGTAGTCACGGGTAGTTTTGACTCCGGTGCCGTTCTTCACGACGAAGTTGCAGCGGATGTTGAAAATCATCGCCTGCAGCGCCAGGTGTTGAGCCTGTGCGGAAGTCAGAGCATAGTTGCCGGTCTGATCTTCGATGCTGCCGTCTGTCGTGTTCGGATAGCCGCAGTAGAGCGCACGCATGATCAGCTCCTGCTGGTCGGCCGTCAGTTTTCCCCATCGGGCAGCTTTGTAAGAAGTGCCGTCAACGTAATTCGAGTCAGCTTCCTGATTTGGGTTGAGGCAATAGACCGGTCGATACACATTGTCGATGTACAGCGAATGGCCGTTCAAGCCGTTCATGTTGTATATGGCATTGTTTGCTGGCTCTCCTGTACTGGGATTGCGCCCATACACAGTGATGCGTGGATTTCCGCCGCTGATCTGCTTCGACCAATGGAATAGCACCGAGGCGGACGGATTCTGATAGTACGCGAAGGCGCTTCCCGTAAACAGGCTGCTGAACACCATCACGAGCGCGATGAGGCAGACGGCGAATTTTCGTTTAGATTTTATTTTTGATGGCATTTTTCCTCCTGTAATTATATTTTTATTGCTGATTGATTAAGAAGTGTCACCTCCATTCCCCTGCGGATTGCCCTTTTTGATGGCGCTCACGCGGCCTGGGGTGTAGGGGCACTCGGCGTACTTACAGTACCGATCCTTGCGGAACGGTCTGTGGCAGCGGCAGCTCCGACACTCCGGAAACGGGCCGTCTGCGCCGCTGTCGTAGTGATCGCTGGGCTTGTCCTGCATGAGGCTCTCAAACGCCTGCTGATCGCCATTGGTGAAAAACATCGGATTCCTCCTTTCGGGTTTGAATTAGGGCTTGCGGTTTGGCTGCGATCTATATGAAAAAACGTGTCTCACGGTGAGACACGTTTTTCGACAGATTGATATGGAATGACTATTATGATATAATTTTTAGTTATCAGGCTGATGTGTTCTTAGATAAGAGATTTATTTCTTATAGGAATCGTTTTCGGATTTCTAATGGCGAATAGGAGAGACAATTTATGGATTGCTTATATCATTACGGCAGCAACAATCGCTGTTTGGGAATAATAAAAGATCATGCTATTCGCATGAGCGATATCATGAAAAGCAATGATTATGATGAATTACAGATCTTATTTCCCGATGTTCTTTCAGAAATCTTGAAACAATACAAGGAGGATCCATTTCCGTTGCAGTATGACGGACAGCAGAATATTGATGCCCTATATTCTCTATTGAATAGCACAGATGATATGATTACCTCTGCGCTGGATGAAGGGCGTTTATCCAACCTCGTCATCTGCTTTAGTGAGGAAGCAGATCTGCTGAGTCAGTGGAGAGGATATGCACACGACGGCAAGGGATTATGTCTTGGCTTTTCCTATGCTCTTATGCGAAAAAAATGTGAAGAGTCGAAAGGCGTCCTATCGCTCGAAAAGGTTATCTATATATCTGAAGAAGAAAGGCAAAAAATTATAAGAGAAAACGCTTCTGACATACTTAAAACACTCAAAGGGCTGAGAGCATGGATAGTAGAGAATATGACAATGGATGATGCAGATCCTGATACAGATGGACTGCTCGGTTTCAATTTTCATGGGATGATTGAATCTCTCATGATAGAATCCTTGAAATACAAGCACGAGGGATTCAAAGAAGAAAGAGAGTGGCGGTTATTCTTTTCCAGTCGAATAGAAAAGGATCCTGATTGGGTCGTTGGCCATCCCAAAGATTATTTTGGGCCACCAAAACATGCAGAAATCATCTCTCGAATGAGAAACAACATTGAGTTTAATATTACAGATGACAATATTTCTCCTTATCTAAAACTGCCTTTTTCTGAACTGGAAAGTGAGGATAGTTCTGAAAGAGTAGTAAAAGAATTGTGGTTAGGGCCTAAAAGTAGAATATCCAACGCAGATATTGAACTGTTTTTAGCTCAGAATGGGTACTCTGGAGTAAAAATACTCCGATCTGAAACAAGCTATCGTTAATAATGTGTGGTCGATATAGTTTTACGCGAGTCAGCAGCGACGACAAGCTAAATGCGGTCAACAAGTACATGGAGAAAAACTATCCGGGAGCGTACAAGACCGGTGAGATTTTCCCCGGCGATATTGTCCCGGCGGTTATTGATCTGAAGGGTAAGATCGTCGCTGTCCCGGCTGGTTTTGGTTTTCCTGGCTACCAGGATAACAAGTTGATTATCAATGCGCGCTCGGAGACGGCGGCCGAGAAAAAAACCTTTGCTGACTGTCTCAGGGACCGGCGGGTGATCCTCCCGGCCTCTGGTTTCTACGAGTGGAGCCATCATGACAAGGAAAAGACCAAATACCTGTTTACCGTGGACGCTATGCAGACAATTTACCTCTGCGGGATCTACAAGCTCATTGACGGCGCTTATCGCTTCGTGATCCTCACGCGCCCGGCTAACGAGTCCATGATTGAAGTCCATGACCGTATGCCTGTGATCGTCGGAGAAAAGGAAGTCCGGCCTTATCTGGCAGATCGGGGCGCCGCCGCTGAAATCATTGCCACAGCTTCGCCTATGCTTGCGAGAAAGCCCGCATAAGAAAGAGAGAGAAATATGGACGTGAATATAGAAAACTCCGCATGGGACAAGCTGACCTATGCAGAGAAGAACAAACAGTTATTTTTGAAACAGAAACAGACTCTTGAAATGTTCCTGGAGCGCGGGGCAATCAGCCAAGCCCAGCACGATAAGAGCCTCCATGATCTGATTGAGAAAATGGAGATTGAGGGGTAGAAGATGAAGAAAGTAAGCTCATGGCATATCGGCGTCGCTGGCGAAGCGTTTGCAGCCGCCCAGTTTGCCAGATATGGAATAGATGTATCTGTCCAGTATGGCGCGAATCAGCCGGAATATGACCTTATTGCCACGAAGGGAGATAAGATGCTGAAAGTCTCCGTAAAGGGAAGCCAAGACGGAGGCTGGGGCTTGACGCAGGGCTACAAGAAAGGCTGCGACTACCATGAGGCCATAGACAAGTGGCTTGCCGCCCACGGAAAAAATACAATCTTCTGTCTCGTTCAGTTTCAGAATGTAGCTGACGATCAATTACCAAGAATGTATCTTGCCACGCCTGCAGAGATTGCCCAGGCGCTGCATGATTCCCGTTCTGGTTTAGGCGAAACAGTATTGCGCGAGTACCACGTTTGGGGAGATAGAGCCAGCGCAGCAGGAACGATAGACAAGCTCCCCGAAGAATGGCTTTTCACAAAAGAACGGGCAGAGCAGATGTTTGATACATACGCATAGAAGTTTTGGTCAGCGCGACAAATCAGGATTTATCAAATAAACCTGCAGTTCCCCAGTCGCCTGATTTTAATTTAACGGAGGGAATATAGTGTATGAAAAAGAAAATATTATTCTTTTTGGCATTAGTCTGTATACTGAATCTGGTTGGCTGTTCTTCATACATAAATGATGAAAAAGACTTAATTCAAACAGATACGGTTGAAAACAATTATAGGGATAATTCGGAGATTGCCGAGGAAGTCATTTGTTTACTTCAAAACGAACTTGCTTTTGAGGATAAAGATTTACTGACATTTAATAATGGAACTTTTGAGAGCATAGATATTAAATCAACACAAACGGCAGAAATGCTCTTCCAATGTATCAGGAATTGCGTCTGTATTGTTGATCTAACGGGTGCGAACCTTGAACCAATGCATTATTCAATCAAAATGAACGGGCGAGAGCTTGTACCAAGTACATTTGATTGTCTTTATATAGATTATCCAGAGACAGAGCAGTTTTTATGTATTGTATTCTCAGAGGAAGATTCCACAACTTTATATGAGTATGTAATGGCATTGCAAACTACGAATTGACCAAATTCCAGTTTGTCGAGCTATTGTGTCTCACGGTGAGACATATTTCCGGGCGACAATAAAGGCCGCTTTCACGATCTTTTGAACGTGGAAACGGCCTTTACATTTTCTATCAGGCAAATAAAAACGGGTTCCTCTCTACTCTTCGAAAAAGCTTATTATACTTTTACTAAAGCAGTTGATTCCTTTATCCAATCCTCAGGAACTAAGTACCGACCGGAATTATTCCAATCCTCTATGATTTCCGCTTTAAACTCTGGATTATCAAGTTTTGCATAGAAGCTTAGTTTTTCCTATACAAAAAGTGCCTCTTTCGAGACACTTTTTGATAATCAGACAACTATTCTGCTTTCCGCACGAATCTCGATTGGGCTCAAATTTCGGTAGGTTTGAAGGACTGCATCATATAAGTTACCTTTATATTTTGGCGCATTGATTGTTACTATAACATTATAAGAAAGCGGTTTGGATTCAAATCCATTTCGGCCCATAGCGTGAAGAATAAGGGTCGGATCAAACAATGAATTACTCCGCATTCGTACCGCTTTTCTAATAACGGTATCCCATTTTAGTTCGGTTACTCTTAAATCACTTTCGTCCCAAGATGTCTTTGCAGAATGGCTCACAGGCAGAGCTGATTTTTTATAACCGTTTTCAATTAGTTCCTTAGCTAGAGCCAATCCCTCGAGAAGATTGATTGTGCGTGTCGTTTCACCTGTTTTTGCAAAGTTAAACTTCATGCTATGAGGATAGAACACATCTTCGATACAGTTATTTGTATATGCATCTGGATCATTTGCGTTTGGGCTAACGACAAGTGCAACTGTCCAACTGATCTCAACTATGCCCGACATTTCATTTATGCGTGGTGCAAAAACAGGAAGAGATAGATACTGCGTAGGAAGTATCTTGCCTTGATACATTACTGTCACACATTTGTCACCACATTCGAGAACATCATTTATATGCTCTTTGCAAAAACCAAATCCCTGCACATTGGTTGGGAATGATTGATTATCGTCAGCGTGATGGATGAGTAAAGCTCTTCCTAAATGTGGAGTGACACTTTTGCTCATTGCCATCATCTTGCCGATTTTCCCAGTAACCATCGGCGCTGCAAAGCTCGTTCCTGCCGTCGCGGAAAGGGTTTTGTGATCTAAGCTTGGAATAATAAACGGATAGCTTTGATCTCCTCCAAAATCTACTAAATCGGGTTTCGTTTTTCCGCCTTCTCTGCCTGGTCCAACGCAGCTATACGTAGCAGGAACTTTATCTCTATTCGCATCAAATGTATATGCACCAATCCCGAGACCATTTACCATGTCAGCTGGAGCCTGTATGCGATTTAGATCAGCAGGTAATTCGCCGTCATTTCCAACTGCTACAACAAATAAGGGATTGGGTACCCCTTCCGGAACATTGTAAGTCAGTTGATCTAGGGCATATGAAAAACGGCTAATACTATCGTCAACTATCGCACCCCTTGGGCCAATAGACAGATTGAATAATCTCGTGTCTAGTTGACTAGGGACTATGTTTTCGATCGTATCTATTGCTTCATAAAGCTCTATATCTTTATGATCGTCAAGCGGCAATACCCGATAGCAGTCAATAGATACCATTGGACAATCAAGAGTATCCTTTGAACTCTTTCCCGCGAGGCTTCCATATAATATTGCACTACAAACTCCAGATCCATGTTGCACAAGTGCAGGATGTTCGTCTGCCCCGGTTGCATCTATTTCCGAGACATATCCTTGTAAGATTGGAATCTTCGGATCGGCTCCGCCATCAAAAACTCCGACTTTAACAGAAGGTCTTCTCTTGCTTGCCGATTTTTGAGGGAGAGAACTGCCGGCAATACTACGTACAGTGGAAATATCAATCATTTCCAAAGGATGAATGGCGCGAAGAGCATTAAATCTTTTCACACTTTGTATTTGCGCTTGGGAGCAATTTGCGCTTATAAAGGTGATTCCATCATCATATGTCTTTACCCGAATACTTGCCTCGTCTATTCCACTGATTTGAACGAATCTGCGGATCTTATCATCTGTATATCCAGGAAGCGGATGAAGGACAAATTCGACGCTTCCAGCGCTCCAGTCATTCTCAAAGCCCATCACTTTCTCATCGTCAGATAAAAGATCAATCGAATAGAGCGCTCGAAGCTGATTGCGCCATTGTTCAACCGAGTCATTCGTCCCGTTTTCAAGCGCAGACTTTAATTTAGATACTCCATTTGCTGTAGTCTTTACAAAATAAAGCTTAGCATAGACTTCATCTTCATCAGAAGGCAATTTATACTTGCGTCCACCAACAATTTTCCCGCCCGGTATTGCGGAAATGATTGAAGTAGGAACGTAAGACTTCGCTTCAAATTTTGGCTCCAGACGAAGGCAGATTATTTTTTCCTCCATAAAAACCTCTTTATCATCAGAAAAAGAAGCTTCAAGGGCAGAAAGGTCTGCTAGTGTTCTGGCTTTGGCTTCCTCATATTCGTGCGGGAGCATCTTTGGGCCACCACCAATTGGCTTGTTCACAGGCTGCGCGTATAGTTCTCCATTCGCGATAATTGGATGTCTGTCACTCATTATTATCACCTTCTTTTTCTTTCGATAAATACCTTGAAACTGTAGACAACGGAATGCTGGTAATCTGAGAAATCTCTCGCTGTGTCATATTAGGAAACTCATTTTTTATTTCACGACAGATTTGCTCTTTCTGAATCTTGCTATCGTAATCTGAAATTTTAAAAAGCTCTGCTAGTGCTACTATTCTGGGACTTTTGCTGGGGTTAAGAATCATCTGTCTTTTTATGTGCTCACATAGTTTACAGATGTCTGCAGCATTAACTGACTGCGAGTGCGAAACGATATAGCCGATTGTGTTTTCTCCAATTGCTATGTCATAATTCTCTAAATGTCTACGTAAGAGCCTCTTGCGTTCAGCAGAGTCAGGCATTGGTATTTCAATTGTTCTATCAAAGCGTCTCCAAATCGCCTTGTCTAATAATTCAGGGTGATTTGTTGCTGCTATTATCACGCCAGTAGACGGGTAATTCTCGATTTCCTTAAGGAGAACATTGACCAAACGTTTTAATTCGCCTAAATCTCCTGCGTCATCTCTTCTCTTTGCAATCGCATCTAGCTCATCAAGAAAAAGGACACATGGTTGCTCTTTTGCATAATCAAAGATGCTCCTGATATTTTGCCCAGATCTGCCAAGATAACTAGAGATTGACGTTGCAAGGTCGAGCGTTACAAGCGGAAGACCAAGCTTGTTTGAAATCCAATGAGCAATATATGTTTTGCCAACGCCCGGTTGTCCACTCATTAAGAGACTATTAGGTGGCACAATACCGGCCTCAATGAACTCAGGTATCAGTTCTCTCTCTTTAATAAAATCGGATATTTGATTCCATGTGTTGGGCGCAAGAATCGGATCAGGGACAGGCAAAGGCTCCTCACTACTTACAAGTGCATATCTTGATTCTTTATCAACAGGCAACGATGAAAAATGAATAGATCGAGTGCTCGCGTTACTATGTGACGACCCCATTCCGGCTATAATCTGAGAAATGTCTTTTGCAACATCAGGGTTTTCTTTACGGATTTTTTTTACGATCATTAGCGCTGTTGCTTCAAGCATTTTTGAGTCACCATCAATACTTGCTTGCAACAGTTTGGGAATTAATTCAACAAGCTCCATGTCTCATCTCCACTATATTATCAATTTTGGGACGTTTTTATATTACAGCTAGTTAGCCAATTTGTCAATGTGTTTGTCCCATTTTATCATTGCTTTATAAATTGGGATTAATAATCAATAGCCGCATTGGAACATGTCTCACCGTGAAACACATTTCGGGCAACAATAAAGGCCGCTTTCACGATTGAACGTAAAACGGCCTTTGGCTTCATGAAATACGGATGTACCCCGGTGATCGGGCGCGTGAGATACTCCCCTGCGGGCAGATCTTGAGAAAAACCATCTCATTCTGCGCGCTGAACAGAGGCAAACAAATTCAAATTCATTTTTCCTTTCTCTTGTATTTTTCGTTGATATATGGTATCTTTTGTGGTTGATGAGGACAATATTTGCACCTCGGGCGGGAGAGCGTACGGTTCGCATCCGTAAGGTCAAGGGTTCGAATCCCTCCGTCTCCACCAGTCTTGGGAAATCTGGAAGCAGCTTTCCTTCATCATGACCCACGTACCGCTTATGGTTTACACCTCACATTCACAAAAAGTTTCCAGAGAAAAATCGTACGATTCTATTGCTAAAATCGTACGATTGGCATATAATATGGATGAACCCAATCTTGATGAAAAGGAGGAGTCCTATATGTCCATTACCGCAACAGAGTTGAAGCAGAACCTGAGCAAGTATCTCTTAATGGCGGAACGGGAGGATGTATTCATCACCCGAAACGGTAAAGTTGTTGCCAAGCTCACGAATCCGTACCAGGACAGAGTTGATATGGCAAAATCTTTGTTCGGCATCATCCCCGGCGACATGACCATTGAGCAGGCACATAGGGAGCGGTTAGAGACGGTATGATTGTTCTGATTGATACCTGTATCATCATTGACGCGCTGCAAAGCAGAGAACCGTTTAACAAGGACGCCGAGGCTGTATTTCTGTCCGTGGCAAATCGGCGGTGTGTAGGGTTCCTCACCGCCAATTCCATAACGGATATTTACTACCTGATGCACAAGGCGCTGCACAGCGCCGAAGAGACAAAGAAGGTTCTCGGCGTCCTGTTCAACTTGTTTGAGATCCTGGACACCTGTGGAATCGACTGTCGGAAGGCGCTGACAAGCGACATTTCCGACTATGAGGATGCGGTGATGATCGAAGCTGCGGCCCGCGCCGAGATCGACTGCATCGTTACGCGCAATCTCAAGGATTATGCAGGTGCTCCCATGCCGGTTTATTCTCCCGCGCAGTTCGTCGAACTCCTTTACGCTGACGAAGATTGATTCATTTGCCATAAGCGGTAATGTGTTTCGTACTGGGACACATTACCGCTTATGGCCGCTTTTCAGATAAACGTAAATGCGGCCTTAGTCTGATTTCCTGTCAGCGGATGTACCCCGGTGATCAGGCGCGTGAGATACTCCCCTGCGGGCAGAGCTTGAGAAAAACCATCTCATTCTGCACGCTGAACAGAGGCAAACAAATTCAAATTCATTTTTCCTTTCTCTTGTATTTTTCTCTGATATATGGTATCTTTTTTGCATGATGAGGAAAATATTTGCCCCTCAGCTGGGAGAGCGTACGGTTCGCATCCGTAAGGTCAAGGGTTCGAATCCCTCCGTCTCCACCAAAAAGTCCTCATTCGAATTCCTGGTTTGACAGGGATCCGGTGAGGACTTTTTCTTGCACTATGCTGTTTTGCAGTAAACCAGGATCATCAAAAAGGAGTAAGAATATGAAAAAAACGCTTTGCCTGCTGCTGGCTTTTGCCATGCTGCTGGCGCTGGCCGCCTGCGGCGGCGCGGCTCCCGCTCCCACGGCCGAGCCGGAACCGGAAGTCAAGGAATGGACGCGCTCCGGCTATTTTACCGATGAAAACGACAACATGCTCTCCGTCACCTGGATGGGCGACGTGGACGAGCCGGGCTGGTATGTCGGCGTTATGATCGGCGAGCTCATGACCGGCGGCATGCTGCCGCAGGAGGGCAACAGCCTCCACGGCGATCTGAACGCCTGGGACGAGAGCGCCGAGCCTCTGATCGCCACCGTCACGGAAGAGGGCGAGGACGGCCTGCAGCTTGTCTTTGAGGGCGGCGAGACCTACCATTTCAAGGAGATGGAGCTGCCCGAAGCCAAGATCTTCACCACGATCAACGTCGAGGGTGACGGTGCCATTGCATACGCCGAGGGCGAACAGACTCCCGAGATCGATCCCGAGTATCCCTTCCAGTCCGCCGTCATCAACCTGGCCGAGCCGACCACCCATACGGTCGTCGCCTGGCCCCGCACGGGCAATCTGTTCGTAAAATGGACGAAGAACGGCGAAGATTTCTCCACCGAGCCCCAGTTCACCGCGCTCTTCGATGAAAGCGCAGACTATGTGGCCGTGTTTGAGCCGGACCCCGACTGGGTCAACCCGCTCGACGCCTGCGTCGGCGAGTATCAGTGCGACAGGGCCCGCGCCCATGTGGACACCATCGGCAACGAGGATCTCCTGATCACCGTCGAATGGGGCAGCAGCGCCTGGGAGATGGCCCGCTGGTTCATCTACGGCCGTCCCGATCCCGAAACGATGAGCTTCCAGTACACCGGCGGCTCGAAGTCGATCATCACCACCAGCGAGGACGGCAGCGAGGAGACCGAGGAGCCCGTGTATGAGGAGGGCACCGGCAGCATCGTCTTCAACGAGGACGGCAGCTTCACCTGGCACGAGGATCAGTCCGAGTCCGGCGAAGACATGACCTTCGAGCCTCTGCCGAAGGAGGAGCGCGCCGGCTTTGAGGGACTCTGGGCCGAGGAGATCGCCGGCCGCTGCACGGCTGAGTTCGTCTACGCCGGCGAGGGCAGCATGGACGTGAAGATCAACTGGTCCGGCTCCGCGGCGGAGGTCGCCTGCTGGGAGATGACCGCCGACGTTGAGCGCGACGATATCATGGGCTACAGCAACGGCCACGCCTGGACCGAGACCTATGCCGAGGACGGCAGCTTCACGGTCTCCGACGAGGCCTTTGACCAGACCGGCCGCTTCTTCATCGAAGATGGCAAGCTGCACTGGGTCAACGATGTGACCGGCGAGGAGCTCGTGTTCATCCCTGTCTGAGCTTATAACAGCAAAAAGATCCATCCTCCGGGATGGATCTTTTTTGTCCAAACACATTCAGAGCCAGCGGACCGCGCCGGTCTCCACGTCGTACACCGCGCCGAGGATCTCCAGACCGTCGGATGCGATCTCCGGATGCGCGCCGAATTCCCGCCGCAGCACGTCGACACCGTGCCGCACGTTCAGCTCACAGGCGCGCAGCGCGTCCCGCTCCTCCCCCACGGCCAGCAGGATCTCGTCGGTGATAGTTTTGATGAAGCCGTCGCCGCCGCCGGACAGGGCCGCGGACACGGCGCCGCAGCGCGTGTGCCCCAGCAGCACGATCGTCCGGCAGCCCAGATGCCCGGCGGCATATTCGATGCTGCCCAGCTGGTGCCGGTCGAGCACATTGCCGGCCACGCGGACGACGAACAGCTCGCCCAGGCCGGCGCCGAAGATCTGCTCCGGGATCACGCGGGAATCCGAGCAGGCGATGACGATGGCATAGGGCCGCTGGCCGTTTTGCGCGGTCTCGCGGCGCTTGTCCGCCGCCTCGGCGCCCGCCTCCTGCCAGCGAAGGTTGCCGCGCAGCAGCCGCTCGCGGATATCAAGGTTTTCCATGTTTTCATCCCTCCCCCTTCATTTTACCGGCCTGCCCGCCGCCTGTCAACGCGCTTTTGCCAAAGCCGCCGCCTTGCGGTTTTCATCCCGGCATGCTATAATGATTATAGGATGGCGAAAAGCCAAAAAGCTTTTCGCCGCGCCGCTTTGCGGCGCAGCAAGACAGCGTAGCTGCCTTGCCATATACTCATTGCAATGAGCATCGGGCGAATGATTCATAGAATCATTCGCTGCCAAACTTGTCGTTTGGCAGCGAAATCAATCGAATAATCGATTGATTTTGCCATCCGATGATCATTATACTTTGGGCAGAATCAAACGCCCTCCGGCAGAAAGGACGATCCCCATGGGTCTCACCCGCCTCGCTCTTCGTTTCGCCGCGCCCGCTCCCCGTCCCGGGGACTTCCGGCGCTGTCTGTTCATCGGCCCGCACCCGGACGACATTGAGATCGGCGCCGGCGCCACTGCCGCGCGCTTTGCCGCCGAAGGCAAGCAGGTCAGTTTTCTGATCTGTCTGGACGGGCGCTTCGGGCTGGAAAACGCGCCCGCCGGCACCACGCCGGAGAAACTGGCGGAGATCCGGCGCAGAGAGAGCATCCGCGGCGCCGCGGCCCTCGGCGTGAGCGAGCTCCGCTTCCTCGGCCTGTCGGACGGCGGGCTCTACGACAAGGAGGAGCTTCTGCGCGGCATGGCGCGCGTGATCGGCGAAGTGAAGCCGGAGATCATCTTCGCGCCCGACCCCTTCGTCGCCAGCGAGTGCCACGCCGACCACCTGAACGTGGGCGGGACCGCCCGGCAGCTGGCCTTCTTCGCGCCCTTTGCGGAGATCATGGCCACTTACGGCGCGCAGAGCGCCCCGGTGGAGGCGATCGCCTACTACATGACCGCGCATCCGAACCGCTATGTCGGCTCGTCCGGCAGCTTTGAGCGCCAGCTGACGGCCATCCGCTGCCACGAGAGCCAGTTTCCGGCGGGCTCCGGGGCGCTGCGCTCGCTGGAGCTGTATCTGAAGCTCCGCGCCGCGGATTTTGGGCTTCGCAGCTTCTGTGGGCGCGCCGAGGGCTTCCGCGTGCTCGGCAAAACGCAGATGCACTGCCTCCCCGAGGCGGGACTGTGACAATTCACATAGAAAAGCAGCCGTTCCGAAGAACGGCTGCTTTTTTATGTTTGGGCTTATTGTGCTTATCTCTCGCGCATCTTGCGGATCTCGATCTTCTTCCGGCGCTCGGCCTCGAACTGAGGCAGCACCTTCGGGCGGTCGAAGTACTCGATGCTCTCGACGTTGGTGCGCTTGCGCAGGTGGATGGCGTCGAACTTGCAGCGGGTGGTGCACACGCCGCAGCCGAGGCACTTGTTCGGATCGACGAAGGAAGCGCCGCAGCCCAGGCAGCGGGCGGTCTCCTTCTTGACCTGCTCCTCGGTGAAGGTCCTGCGGTCGTCCTTGAAGCTGCAGGCCTTGGCGGCGTCCTTGCCGGGGACCTGACGCTCGGAGGCGTCGTAGTCGCGCTTGACGGTATCAAAGTCCACGTTCTCCTTGTCGAAGGCGCGGTAAGTCAGGCGGTCGCGGCCCAGCGTGAGGCTCTGGCCGGGATGGACGTAGCGGTGGATGGAGATGGCGGCCTGCTTGCCCTGCGCGATCGCGTCGATGGCAAACTTCGGGCCGGTGTGGGCGTCGCCGCCGACGAAGATGTCGGGCTGGGCGGTCTGGTAGGTGACCTCGTCAGCGATCACGCGGCCCTTCTCGTCGGTCTTGAGCTCGCCGAGATCCAGGCCCTCGAGGTCGATGCGCTGGCCGATGGCGGCGAGGATCGCGTCGCACTCGATGGTGCCTGCCTCGCAGACCAGAGCGGCGACCTTGCCGTCCTTGCCCTCGATGGAGACGGGCTTGTGCTCGAAGAGGAACTTCACGCCCTCTTCCTTCGCTTCGGCGACCTCGGCGGGATCGGCGGGCATGTCGCTCTCCTTGCGGCGGTAGGCCACCGTCACCTCGGCGCCGAGACGCACGGCCGTGCGGGCGACATCCATGGCGACGTTGCCGCCGCCGACCACGACGACCTTCTTGCCGATGGCGGGACGGGCGCCGGCGTTGACCTCACGCAGGAAGTCGACACCGCCCCAGACGCCTTCGAGTTCCTCGCCCGGGATGCCGAGGGAGGCGGACTTCTGCGCGCCGACGGCGAGGTAAATGGCGTCGAAGCCCTGCTCGCGCAGCTGCTGGATGGTCAGATCCTTGCCGATCTCCACGCCGCAGCGGAAGATGACGCCCAGCTCCTTGAGCACGTCGATCTCCGCGTCCAGCACGGTACGCTCGAGACGGAAGCTCGGGATGCCGTAGCGCAGCATGCCGCCGGGCTGCTCGTTTTTGTCGAACACGGTGACGCGGTAGTTGTCGGCCGCGAGGAAGTAGGCGCAGCTCAGGCCCGCGGGGCCGGCGCCGATGATCGCGATCTTCTTGTCGCTGAAGTCATAGAGCTTCTTCGGCACGAAGCGGGTATCGCGGTTGATCTCCTGATCGGCGATGAACTTCTTGACCTCGTCGATGGCGACGGCGCGGTCAATGTTGCCGCGGGTGCACTCGCTCTCGCACTTGCGGTTGCAGATGCGGCCGCAGACGGCGGGCAGCGGGTTTTCCTTCTTGATGAGCTCCAGGGCCTCGAGGTAGCGGCCCTGAGCGGCGAGCTTCAGATAACCCTGGACGGCGATGTGCGCGGGGCAGGCCGTCTTGCAGGGCGCGGTGCCCTCGGGGGCGATGTATTCGCGGTTCGAGCGATGCTCGGGGTTCCAGTGCTCCGGCGTCCACTCGATGTCGTCGGGCAGCTCATGCGGCTCGTGCGTGATCGGGGTCTTGGCGCAGAGCTTCTGGCCCATCTGGATGGCGTTGTTGGCGCAGTGGTCGGTGCACTGGCCGCAGGCCACGCACTTTTCCTGGTCGATCTCGGCCACATAGTTGCTCGCGGAGGTGGCGGGGGTGTTGTAGTACTGGCTCACGCCCAGTGCCAGGCAGCTCTCCGTCATGCAGTTGCAGATGGCGAAGGTCTCGCCCTGGTGCAGGGTGGTGATCTGGTGGACGCAGCCGCGGTCCTCGCACTTTTTCAGCAGCGCCTTGGCGTCTGCCACGGAGACGGGCTTGCCCTTGCCGGTGCGGTTGAACATGTCGCCGACGTGGCCCATGAAGATGCACAGGCCCTCGTCCAGGTCGCCGCTGCCCTCGCCCATCATGCGGCGCACACGGCGGCACTGGCAGGGCGTGATGCTCAGATGGCCCTCGTTCTCCTCCAGATACTTGCTGCAGCGCTCGTTGTCGATCTGCTCCGTGCCGGCGGGAATGGCGCTCTCGACAGGGATGACGCGCATGATGCCGGCGCCCATCGGGGTGTTCGGCGCATGTTCGATCTGGCTGGTGGTGGCGTGCTGGTGGAAAGCATAGGCGATTTCGGGGTGCGCGATGCAGAATTTCTCGTTGATGAGCAGGAACTCGAAAATACCGGGGGTGTAGGGCGGCAGCAGGTAGATCTCCAGGCCGACCTTCGGCACCACGACCTGCACGACAAGGCCGATATCCGTCAGCTCATGCAGGACCTCTCTCGTCCGCTTGACCGGCATCTTTGCCTTGTGCGCAATGATGGGCACAAAGCCAGGCTTCATGCTGGTCAGCGCCAGCATCACGGTGATCTGCTCGTCGGTGATCCACTGCTCGAACACCTTGTATTCGGCGCAGTCGGGCGTGATTTTATAGTGCCCGTCGTTGATCTTCTCGCAGAGCTTGATCAGATTCTCTCTCACTTGCATAAACTTCCTCCTTGTTTATGAACCGATTTGGTCTTCTACAGTTTATCTGTTTCACCTGCAAATGTCAATGCGATTCGACCGTTGCAGGGCTGAAACTTTTATGCTAAGATGCCGGATAGAAGGAAGGGATCGTGCATGGAACAAATCGAACGCATCCGCCGGATGGAGGACGTGCTGCAGCGGGCCAAAGCCGCCTGCCGCGCGCTGGACGAGGCGCTGGACGGCTATGAGGCTCTGCGCAGCGAGGTCGACGCGCTGGGCAAATACTACGGCAGCGAGCTCTGGTTTTACGACTTCGACTGCGACCGCGCCGGTCTCCTGCCCGGGGATCTTCCGCGCGGCGTGCTGTCCGAGGACGAGGCTTACGACCTGCTGTCCGCCTGGCGGGAGCTGCAGGCGCGGATGCGCCATCTCTCCGGCGCGGATGAAACGCCCGAAGGAGACTGAATTTTGGTATTTATTTCAAATTGCGCCGGAATACAACAAGCACTTGCAGAGCCGTTTATTTTTATGGTATACTAATTGGGTTAGAACAGCAGTGTCGGCCGCGCGATGCGCTTCCGCCGGGCTGCAGAAAGAACGAGGTAGAAACATGAAGAAAAAACTTCTCGCAGTTTTTCTGGCCGCAGCCATGCTGCTGACGACCGGCTGCGGGATTCTGCCCTCCATTTTTGGCGACGATACGGACGAAACGCCGATCCAGCAGCCCGCATCACAGCCGGTCCAGCAGGCAACCCAGGAACCGGTTCAGCAGCCGACCCCGCAGCCGGCCCAGCGCCCCTCATCCATCGATCTCAGCGGCGACGCCGTGATCCTCTTCACCGGTGACGTACACTGCGCCGTCAACCGCGGCTTCGGCTTCGCCGGACTGCAGCAGCTGCGCGATTACCTGGTCAACAAGGGCGACGATGTGGTCCTCGTCGATACCGGCGACGCCATTCAGGGCGAACCTCTCGGCACGATGAGCAGGGGTGAGGCCATTGTCAGCCTGATGAACGAGGTCGGCTATGAGATCGCCGTGCCCGGCAGCCACGAGTTCGATTACGGCGTGGATCGCTTCTTTGAGCTGTCCGACATGGCCAGCTTCGACTATATCAGCTGCAACTTCAACAAAGACGGGCAGCTGCTCCTGGCGCCCTATGTCACGCGCCAGCTCGGCGGCCACCTGGTCGCCTTCATCGGCGTGACCACGCCCCGGACGCTGACCGCCATCGCCCCGCGCCAGTTCATGAATGAGGACGGCAAGTTCGTCTACAGCTTCTATCAGGACGACTCCGGCCGGTATCTCTACAGTGCCGTGCAGAAAGCAGTTGACAACGCCCGTGTCGAAGGCGCCGAGTATGTCGTCGTCCTCGGTCACCTGGGCGGTGGGGATCAAAACCACCCCTGGACCTATTCCGACATCATCTCCAATACCAACGGCATTGACGTGCTGCTTGACAGCCAGAGCCACGACACGGAACAGGCCGTCGTGCAGAACAAGGACGGCAAGGACGTGCTCCGCATCGCCGGCGGCTCCAAGCTCGACAACATCGGCTATTGCCGCATCGCCGCGGACGGCAGCCTCTCCGTCGGCGTCTACAGCTGGCCCAACGAGATCTCCGCTCCCGAAATGATGGGGCTCAACAACCAGATGACCGCCGCCGTGGCCGCCGCCGAAGACGATCTGGCAGCGGCTCTTGATCAGATCTTTGCCAGCAACCGCGTGGAACTGACCGTCAGCGATCCCCTGACCACCGATATCGCCGGCAACCCGATCCGCATGATCGACAGCGCGGAGACCAACCTCGGCGACCTTTGCGCCGATGCCTTCCGCGTCCAGTCCGGCGCCGACATTGCCTTCATCAACAGCGGCGACATCTGCGCGAGTATCCCCGCCGGCGACATTTCCTACGGCGATATCCTGCGCGTCTTCCCTGACGGCAACTCCCTGTGCGTGATCGAAGTCAGCGGCGTCCAGATCGTCGACGCGCTGGAATGGGCCGCCCGCAAGGCGCCGGAGGAGCTTGAAAGCTTCATGCAGGTCTCCGGTCTGAGCTTCGAGATCCACACCTATCTGCAGGAGACCACCATGACCGACGATAACGGCGACTACAGGGGCTGCTACGGGCTGCACCGCGTGCAGAACATCCAGGTCAACGGCCAACCCATCCAGTACTACGGCGTCTATACGCTGGCCGGCAACGACCGCCTGCTGATCGACGGCGAGGACGGCTTCGGCATGTTCCGCGGCTGCAAGCTCCTGCAGGACCGCGTCAAGCTCGATAACCTGGTGCTGATCGACTATATCGCCGAGAACCTCGGCGGTGTCATCAGCGACGATTACGAAAATCCCTTCGGTCAGGGCCGTATCGTGTTCAAGGAAAATCCCTGATCTTTTCTGCCAAACATCATCCAGGATCCCGTGCCCTGCCGGCACGGGATCTTTTGTTCCCCAGATCTTGTTTGCTTTTGCGCGCTAAAGCGCCATATCTTGTGAAAAATCTGTCTTTTGTGCAGTTTATCTATCTATTTGCCGAAAAGATTGAGAAATTCATGTATTTTTAACAATTTTCTATTGACAACGATCAAAAAGTATGGTATACATAATACAGGAGATGGGCGGCACCCATCGGTGAGATCGGCACCTAAACCCGGAAAGCAAGCAACGGTTACTTGTGGGCCCACCGTCGGCATCGTAGGCGGTACGTTGAACGGGCAACGCGCCAATCAGTCAAGGCTGGCATTAAAACCGGTTATTGAAAGCAGTCTGTATTCCCCTTCCGGGAAGACAGGCTGTTTTCTTGTTTCGAATCAACAAAAAAATCCACCGGCAGGGCCGGTGGATTTTTTTATTATTTTGGCTAAGCTTACAGCTGCGGGCCGGCGGCGACTAGGGCCTTGCCGGCTTCGTTGGATTCGTACTTGACGAAGTTCTTGATGAAGCGGCCGGCCAGATCCTTCGCCTTCTCCTCCCAGACGGAGGGATCGGCATAGGTGTCGCGCGGGTCGAGGATGCCGCTGTCCACGCCGGGCAGGGCGGTGGGCACTTCAAAGTTGAAGTACGGGATCTTCTTGGTAGGCGCGTTGAGGATATCGCCGTTGAGGATCGCGTCGATGATGCCGCGGGTATCCTTGATGGAGATGCGCTTGCCGGTGCCGTTCCAGCCGGTGTTGACGAGGTAGGCCTTCGCGCCGCTCTTTTCCATCTTGCGCACAAGCTCCTCAGCGTACTTGGTGGGATGCAGTTCGAGGAAGGCCTGGCCGAAGCAGGCGGAGAAGGTCGGGGTGGGCTCGGTGATGCCGCGCTCGGTGCCGGCCAGCTTCGCGGTGAAGCCGGACAGGAAGTAGTACTTGGTCTGCTCCGGGGTCAGGACGGACACGGGAGGCAGCACGCCGAAGGCGTCGGCGGAGAGGAAGATGACGTTGCGGGCGTCCGGGCCGGAGGAAACGGGACGGACGTTCTTGACGATCTTCTCGATGTGCTCGATCGGGTAGGAGACACGAGTGTTCTCGGTGACGCTCTTGTCGGCAAAGTCGATCTTGCCATTGGCGTCGACGGTCACGTTCTCCAGCAGCGCGTCGCGCTTGATGGCGTTGTAGATGTCGGGCTCGGAGTCCTTGTCGAGGTTGATGACCTTGGCATAGCAGCCGCCCTCGAAGTTGAACACGCCGTTATCGTCCCAGCCGTGCTCGTCGTCGCCGATCAGCAGGCGCTTCGGGTCGGTGGACAGGGTGGTCTTGCCGGTGCCGGACAGGCCGAAGAAGATGGCGGTGTTCTCGCCGTTCATGTCGGTGTTAGCCGAGCAGTGCATCGCGGCGATGCCCTTGAGCGGCAGGTAGTAGTTCATCATGGAGAACATGCCCTTCTTCATCTCGCCGCCGTACCAGGTGTTGATGATGACCTGCTCACGGCTGGTGACGTTGAAGGCCACGACGGTCTCGGAGTTCAGGCCGAGCTCTTTATAGTTGGTGCAGCGGGCCTTGGACGCGGTGTAGACCACGAAGTCGGGCTCAAAGTTCTCGAGCTCCTCCTCGGTGGGCTTGATGAACATATTGCGCACGAAGTGGGCCTGCCAGGCGACCTCCATGATAAAGCGGATGGCCATGCGGGTGTCCTTGTTGGCGCCGCAGAAGGCGTCGACCACATAGAGCTTCTTGTTGCACAGCTCGTCCTTGGCCAGCTTTCTGACCACTTCCCAGGTCTCCTGGCTCATGGGATGGTTGTCGTTCTTGTAGCCTTCCGTCGTCCACCACACGGTGTCGCGGGAGGTATCGTCCATGACGATATATTTGTCCTTGGGGGAACGGCCGGTATATACGCCCGTCATGACGTTGACGGCGCCGAGCTCCGTCAGCACGCCCTTGTCAAAGCCCTCCAGGCTGGGATCCAATTCATCGTGAAACAGCAGATCATAGCTGGGGTTGTGGATGATCTCGGTCGTGCCGGTAATGCCGTATTTGCTCAGATCAATGTTGGACATGGTACATCGAACCTCTTTCCTAAAAGATGCCTTTACTATAGCACAAGTCGCCGTCTGCGTCAATTCTTGCCAAAGCACTTTTCCGGCGCAGCAAAGGCCGGGGATCTCTCGATCCCCGGCCCCCGGTATGGTCATTCCGCTATCATAGTCAGCTCAGCTCGTCCACTTCGGGGCCCGCCTCGACCGCAAAGCCGAGCGTAAGCAGCTCCAGGCTCTGCTCCTCCCAGAGCAGGTTCTCCCCGTCCGTGCTGCTGCACGCGGCGACGGAGGCACAGATGCGCAGGCAGTAGTCGCCTTCGCTCAGCGTTTCAAAGGGCAGGGCCTCCTTCAACGCGCCTTCCTCCAGCAGGCAGGCAAGGCGTCTGCCGGTGAGCGTGCCGCGCAGGAGCGGCTCGCCCTGCGGCTCATCGCCCGCAAAGACCTCGACCGTGACCGAGCGGAGCTCGTTCCCGCCCGCGCTGAGCGTCCCGCTGAGCACGAAGGGCTCGCCCTCCGTCAGGCAAAGCGGCAGCGGCGTATCTCCGAGCTTCAGCACGGTATACTGCGGCCGCCCCTCGCTGCAGGCTGCGGCGAAGACATAACCCGTGCGGCCGTCCTCGGTTCTGCCGCGGTACCAGTACTCTCCCCGCGTGTTCTTCACGATCGCGTCGGTCAGAAAGATCTCGTCCGGCTCGAGCGTGTCGATACGGCGGGAGTCCGCGTCGACGCGGGCGCCGCAGGGCAGCGCGCGCAGAAGCGTGCTGCGCGTCGTGCGAAGTTTGCGGGCGCAGGGCGTCAGGCTGCAGGCGCTCAGATAGGACGAGCGGTGCATCTCCCGCGGGAGCTCCGCCTCCGAGCGGTCCACGACCAGCTGATAGACCCCGTGACCCAGCTTTTTCAGGTCCAGATCGGCCTCGCCCAGATTCTGCGGCTCAAAGTCCGCCGCGCAGGGATCGAGCATCAGGAAGTTGTGCGCAGTCAGCGGCTGGCCGGGCTTGACCTGCTCAAAGCCGACGATCGTCACATAATGCTGCTGCGTGCGCGTGCCGTTGACGAGGATCACGACCGGCTTGCCGTCGAGCAGTTCCTCCACGATGCGCTCGTAGACCTCATAGGCTTCGGTGAAATTCAGGCTTTCATAATCGCCGTTGTACCAGGCGCACCAGGCGTCGTTCTCATTGGTGCCGAGGTTGAAATCGCTGTAGGGCTGCGCCCGGCCGTCCAGCAGCGTGCGGCAGTAGGCCAGAGCATAGCAGGCGCAGGCCACGCCGCCGCGCTGATGCCCGACCTGCTCCAGCAGCGGCCGGTCCAGCGCCAGCTGCAGCCAGCCGGTGCGGCCGTAAAAGGGCCGAAGCTCCTCCTCCGGGACCTGCCAGCCGTCCGGCGCGTCCGGCAGAACGACAAGCTCGCCGTCGAGCTCCTCCTCCGAGATCAGCGTATCGTCCGTGATCTCTTCGACGATGTCGATTTCACCGTCCTCGGCGAAGACCGCCGCGGGCAGCAGGCTCAGCAGCATCAGCAGGCAAAGGAGCGAGGCGATGAATGGGATCCTTCGTCTCATGCAATACCATCCTTATCATCAGAAACGGATAAACTGCTTTATCCGATCAAATCATAATAATCCTCGTACATTATACCCTGAGCGGCCGGAAAGGTCAAGAGGGCGCATGGCACCGCAGTTTTTTCGACACGGGGTTTGACGATGCGGGGCGGGCTGTGGTATGATGGCACCGGAAAAAACGAAGGAAGGATTTGACTGCATGAAGCTGCTGCTGATCCGGCACGGCGATCCGGACTATGAAAACGACTGCCTGACCCCGACCGGGAAGCGCGAAGCCGAGCTGCTCGCCGGGCGGATCGCTCCCCTGCCGATCAAAGACTACTACGTCTCCACGATGGGGCGCGCGATGGAAACCGCCGCGCCCACGCTGCGCATGGCCGGGCGCGAGGCCGTCGCCTGCGACTGGCTGCGCGAATTCCAGGTGCCCTGCGCGCGGCCGGACAAGGGCGGCGAACTGTACCACATCCCCTGGGACTGGCTGCCGCAGGACTGGCTGGCCGATCCGATTTTGCTCGATCCCTTCCGCTGGCATGAAAACGAGGTCTTCGCCCACTCCGAGGTGCGCGCGGCCTATGACCGGGTCTGCGCCGAATTTGACCGGGTGCTTGCCGAGCACGGCTACGTCCGCGACGGGCTTTGGTATCGCGCCGAGCGGCCGAACACCGATATGCTGGCCTTCTTCTGCCACTTTGGCCTCAGCTGCGTGCTGATGAGCCATCTGATGAACTGCTCGCCCATGGTGCTCTGGCACGGCCTGGCGATGGCGCCGACTTCCGTCACCGTCATCAACACCGAGGAGCGCCGCCCCGGCATTGCGAGCTTCCGCACCGCCGCGGCCGGCGACATCTCCCATCTCTCCGCTGCCGGGCAGCCGCCCTCCTTCTCCGCGCGCTTCTGCGAGATCTACGGCAACGGCGAACGCCAAGACTGAAGAAACGAGGTACCAATCATGCTGGAACTGCAGCATCTGAGCTTCCGCGTGGACGCGGAAGGACAGGACAAGGAGATCCTGGACGATATCAATCTGCTCATCCCGAATGGGAAACTGATCGCCATCACCGGCCCCAACGGCGGCGGCAAGAGCACCACCGCCCGCATCATCGCCGGCATCGAAAAGCCCACGGCGGGCCGCATCCTGCTTGACGGGCAGGACGTCACCGAGCTCGGCGTCACCGAGCGTGCCCGGGCCGGCATCGCCTTCGCCTTCCAGCAGCCGGTGCGCTTCAAGGGCATCAAGGTGCGCGACCTGATCCGTCTCGCCGCCGGGAAGAACATCAGCACGGGCGAGGCCTGCGGCTATCTGTCCGCCGTCGGTCTCTGCGCGCGCGACTATATCGACCGCGAGGTCAACGCCAGCCTCTCCGGCGGTGAGCTCAAGCGCATCGAGATCGCCACCGTGCTCGCCCGCGGCAGCCGCCTCTCCGTCTTTGACGAGCCGGAGGCCGGCATCGACCTCTGGAGCTTCCAGAATCTCATTGAGGTCTTCCAGAACATGCGCAAGAACATCAGCGACAGCTCGATCGTCATCATCTCCCACCAGGAGCGCATTTTGAACATTGCCGACGAAATCGTGGTTCTCGCGGGCGGAAAGATCCAGAAGCAGGGCGGCCGGGATGAGATCCTGCCGGAGCTTCTGAGCAGCGGCGCTGCGCGGCAGACCTGCCGCGGCGCGGTCTGAGGAGGTGCGGCATGAAACAGTTGGACAGCATCCAGAAGCGGCTCCTGGCCGAGATCGCCGACCTGCACAGTGTGCCGGAGGGCGCCTTCAACATCCGCGCCAACGGAGAAAGCGCGGCGCGCGCCTCCACCGCCAACATTGAGATCGTCCCGAAGCCGGAGGGAAACGGCATCGACATCCGCATCGCACCGAACACCAAAAATGAGAGCGTGCACATTCCGGTCGTGCTGACCAAGACCGGTCTCAAGGAGGTCGTGTACAACGACTTCTATATCGGTGAAAACGCCGACGTGACCATCGTCGCCGGCTGCGGCATCGACAACTGCGGCCCCAAGGACGCCGAGCACGACGGCATCCACCGCTTCTACGTCGGCAAGGGCGCGAAGATCCGTTATGTGGAAAAGCACTACGGCTCCGGCGACGGCAGCGGCAAGCGCATCCTCAACCCCGGGACCGAGGTCTACATGGAGGAAAACAGCACAGCCGAGATGGAGATGGTGCAGATCAAGGGCGTGGACGACACGACCCGCACCACGACGGCCGAGCTCGCCGCCGGCGCGAAGCTCGTCGTGCGCGAACGCCTGATGACCCACGGCGAGCAGCGCGCGATCAGCGTCTATGTCGTCCATCTCAACGGCGAGGGCGCGAGCGCCGACGTGGTCTCCCGCTCGGTGGCGCGCGACCGCTCCTTCCAGAAGTTCGACGCCAAGATCGTCGGCAGCGCGCCCTGCAGCGGCCATACGGAATGCGACTCGATCATCATGGACGAGGGACGCATCCTCGCCGTGCCAGGCCTGGAGGCCAACCACGTGGACGCCGCGCTCGTACACGAGGCCGCCATCGGCAAGATCGCCGGTGAACAGCTGACGAAGCTGATGACCCTGGGACTGACCGAGCAGGAGGCCGAGGAGCAGATCATCAACGGCTTCCTCTCCTGAACGGAAGAATGAAACAAAGACCCGGCCTGGATCAGGCCGGGTCTTTGTTTACATAATTTAGCTCACATATTTTTATTTACGTAAAATCATTTACATATTCCGGTTGCGTATATTATTTCTGATCAGTACGGCACAGAGGAGGAAGAACAGCAGGCCGAGGATCACACCGAGGCTGTCGATCCCGACGTCGACCAGGCGCGCGGCGCGGCCGGCGCTGAAAAACTGGTGCAGCTCGTCCGTAACGGCATAGAAGGTGCCGATCCCCCAGGAAAGCAGCTGCGGCCTTCGGATCTCACGCCAGCGGCCGAGAGCCTGCAGATGCAGACGCAGGGAAAAGCCCAGCGCGGCAAACTCCAACAAATGCGCCGTTTTCCGCACGAAGAAATCCACGCGATGGCGGATCTCCGCCTGCCACTCCGGACTCTGGCGCTCAAAATCCGGGAACAGCCAGGAGATCATCAGCGCGTCCAGCCTGCCGCTGCTGGCGCTCGAATCCTCCGCGGTCTGCGAGGAGAAATAAAAGATCAGGCCCATGAGCAGCAGCACCAGCGTAAGGCTCCCCCAGTAAAAGGGATCCCGCTGCCAGTTTCTCTTCCGGTTTTTCATGCCGCTCAGCCTTTCGTTAACATAACACTGTTTACATAAGAAATTCTGTTTGACTATCTGAGAGGATTATACCGAAAGGGCGGCAGGAAGTCAAACCCTCCTCTGCCGGAAAAACGCGCGGAGAAACATTCTCCGCGCGTCTGCTGTTTCAGCCGATCTTTTTCCAGCCCTCCGGGTAGGCCTCGGGCGGCCAGACATTGCCGTCTGTCAGGCTTTCGTAGACTGCTCCCGCTTCGTCCGGGTATCTCACGCGGTCGCCTTTGTGATACGCGTCCTGCGCGCCGGTCGGCTGTTTCCAGACCGGGATTTCTCCGGGCCTGGCCACCTCCGTCCACAGCGCGGGAGCCGCATCGGGCGTCCAGTCGGCCTGCGAGGTATGGGCCTGTACACATCGGTACAGTTTTTCTCCGGATCGGATTCGCTCATCGGTGGCATAGGCTTTGCCGATAGCCCACGCGGGGAACAGTTCGACCGCTTCCAGCGCGTCCTCATCGTCAAGGCTGACGGCGGCTTTTTCAATCTTGCAACGAAGTCGATACGCTTTCATTCTTGAAATCATGTCACACGCCCCCCAGAAGAATATCATTTACGGATTCAGAATTTGTGAAAAACCTTTGCACATCGACAGCGTAATTCGCCGCGATTTCTGCGGCAGACAGTTGCCTGTCATAAATCCGAATACAGTGTAAAAAATATTTTGGTCTGTATGAAGTGGATGTTGGATGTCCTATCACGATGAAGTCAAAATCTCCTGAAAAATTATGCGTTTTATCGCTCTGCTGGCATTCCGCTCCGTTCACGAAAATACGACCAGTTGAAGCGTTTTGGTCATATACGCCAGTAATTGAGCGCAAATCTTCCAAAGATTGTAAGCCAGTACTGTACGTTCTGCCGGATTGCCCACGCATGGAAACTGTATTGTCTGCAAACAGGCTCAATCTCCGCAGCGGTTTACCGATGTATAGACCATACATCGAATCTGTAGCATACGGGGATATAACGAATTCGACTGTTGGAGCTGCACTTTGAGGAATATCTTCACCAGACTGGGATACAAATTTCAGAGCCGAATCACTGACCCTCGGAAAAATAGCATCTCTCCCCAATACCCAGCCGGTATCATCTGTCGTTAGGTCTGCGCTGCCAATCAGATCGTTCAACTTTGTTATGCGCGGTGAATCTGTCCCAGGTTCTGTTTCAATCGCATCCCACAAATGTATAAGTCCCGTTTGAATATACGCGCTTGTTGGTGGAACGCCCCCGCCAGTCTCGATATCCTCAATCGCACTCACAAACTCAGCGGGAAAGGCAAGCTGTGCGCTTGTGCCGCCTTTGGTACGGATCGCGTTGGCTACCGAGGTGAGGTCAGCGTCAAGCTGAGCGCTGTCGATTGATTTGTCAATAGCCATCAGTAACTTCCTCCTTGCCAGGTCGGCAGCGCCTGCAGCACCGCCGAGACGAGATCAAACCCGGCGGGATTGGGCCGTCCCCCGTCGTTCGTCCAGTGCAGCACGCCATTCGGAAAAACGACCGGCGTAAAGGTCACGCCGTCGCTCCCGTTCGTCCCGTCGGCGCCTGCCGGACCCGCCTGACCTGCGGCGCCGTCGACACCGTCCCTGCCGTCTGCGCCGTCCCTGCCGTTGAACACGCCGCGGTCCGCGTCCTCCCGCAGGCGCGTCGCAATTGCCGTCATCTGCGCGGTCTGATCCATGATCTGCGCCAGCAGGCTCTTCGCCTGCTCCTGCGCGGGCTGCTGCGAAAGCTCTGCGCCGGAGAGGATCTCACCGCAGTTGACCCAGACGGTCGGGATCACCAGGCTGCCGTCGCCGTTTGTCCCGCGCAGGCCGATCTTCAGCGAATCGCCCGCGCGGCCCAGGCATTCGGCGGGGATGCAGAATTCCCCGTCCTGCAGCAGCAGATCCGCGCTGCGGCTGCCGGCCACGACCACCGTCTTGAGAAGACCATCCCAGGAAGAATCGAAGCGCAGCATACAGCGCAGTCCGACGCGGCCGCTTGTCAGCACCTCGCTCTGCAGCAGGCGTGCGCCGGCTGCGGAGACTTCTATTTCGATCATTTGCATTTTCCTCCTTCCTTTTGAGGAGCGGCCCTGCGCCGCGCCCGATCGGTCCCCCTCGCCGCGGCGCTTCCGGCCTTTTCCTCAAGGCGAAGCTTAGCTTCGTCAACGCCGAAAGTAAATGACATCTTTCCTGCAGGCGCTCAGACGGATTTTTGTGCAATTTTTTCACGAAGTCAGGTAACTTTTTCTTTTCTTTTGGCAAATGATAGGATATAATAGCAGGGAAAAATCCGTCGGCACGAAACGGCGCCGGCGAATCAAAGAAGGAGGCACTCCCATGAAACAGTATTTTGAAATTGTTGACGTGATGGCTCGCGAGATCCTGGACTCCCGCGGCAATCCCACCGTTGAGGTCGAGGTCACGCTGGACGACGGCACCGTCGGCCGTGCGGCTGTCCCCTCCGGCGCTTCCACCGGTATCCACGAAGCCTGCGAGCTGCGTGACGGCGACAAGAGCCGTTACGGCGGCAAGGGCGTTCTGAAGGCTGTTGAAAACGTCAACGGCGAGATCGCCGAGGCCCTGCTCGGCCTGAACGTTCTGGACCAGACCTATATCGACAACCTGCTCATCGAGCTTGACGGCACGCCCAACAAGACCCGTCTGGGCGCCAACGCCATTCTCGGCGCTTCCCTGGCCTGCGCCAAGGCCGGCGCTCTGGCCACCGGCAACAGCCTGTACAACTACATCGGCGGCGTCAATGCCAAGACCCTGCCGGTGCCGATGATGAACATCCTCAACGGCGGCGCCCACGCCTCCAACAGCGTGGACATCCAGGAGTTCATGATCATGCCCGTCTCCGCCCCCAACTTCCGCGAGGCTCTGCGCCGCTGCGCCGAGGTCTTCCATCAGCTGAAGAAGACCCTGAAGGAGAACGGCACGCCCGCCGCCGGCGTCGGCGACGAGGGCGGCTACGCGCCCGACCTGGAGAGCGATGAGGACGCCCTGAAGGTCATCGTGAAGGCCATCGAGGAAGCCGGCTTCAAGCCCGGCGAGGACTTCAAGATCGCCATGGACGCCGCTGTTTCCGACTGGTTCAACCCCGAAGACGGCAAGTATCACCTGCCCAAGCGCGGCACCGTGATGACCAGCGACGAGATGATCGACATGTGGGAAGACTTCTGCAACAAGTACCCCATCATCTCCATCGAGGACGGCCTGGGCGAGGATGACTGGGAAGGCTGGCAGCGCATGACCAAGCGCCTCGGCAGCCGCATCCAGCTCGTCGGCGACGACCTGTTCGTCACCAACGCCGAGCGCGTCAAGAAGGGCATTGAGCTCGGCGCCGCGAACGCCGTGCTGATCAAGGTCAACCAGATCGGTTCCCTGACCGAGACCCTCGACGCCATCCAGACCGCCAACCGCGCCGGCTACACCGCCATCGTCTCCCACCGCTCCGGCGAGACCGAGGACACCACCCTGGCCGACATCGCCGTGGCCGTCAACGCCGGTCAGATCAAGACCGGTGCTCCCTCCCGCACCGACCGCGTCGCCAAGTACAACCAGCTGCTCCGCATCGAGGAAGAGCTGGACAACGACGCCAAGTACCCCGGCATGGCCGCGTTCTTCAACATCCGCTGAGCGCAGTCAAACAGCGACAAGCAAGCCCTCCGGTTTTCACCGGAGGGCTTTTGCGTTCTCGTTGACAATTCCCGCGAAGGATACTACAATAAAAACAGGTAATCTTTCACAAAAGGGGCGAGCTTATGTCGAAAAAACGGTCCGGTTTCAGCATGTGGCTCCTGATCTGGGGTCTTGGCCTTGCCGGGCAGATCTGCTGGAACGTGGAAAACCAATGGTTCAACACCTTCGTTTACGCAAAGATCGGAAAGGATCCCTCCATCATCACGGGGATGCTGATCTGGTCCGCGCTGGCCTCGACCTTCGCGACCTTCTTCTTCGGCACCTGGTCCGACCGCACCGGCAAGCGCCGGCAGTTCATCGCCTGGGGCTACATCCTCTGGGGCGTGTTCACCATCGCCTTCGGCTTGACGGAGTTCATCAGCAAGGAGGTCTACACCCTTGTCGCCGTCAGCGTCGTGCTGGCCGACAGCGTGATGAGCTTCTTCGGCTCCATGGGCAGCGCGGCGGGCTTCAGCACCTGGACCACGGATCTGCTCAATGACAAAAACCGCGGCGGCATCGGGGCGGCGCTGGCGACCCAGCCCGTGCTCGGCACCCTGATCGGCACGGTCGTCGGCGGCATCCTGGTCGGCAAAAGTGACAACTACATGCGTCTGTTTATCGCGATGGGCCTGTTCGTGATCCTCTTCGGCGTCATCTCCATGTTCACGCTCGACAAGCGCGACGACGCGCCGGCCCACAGGGAGGGCTCCTTCTGGCGCCAGTTCTGGAGCGTCTTTGATTTCAAGCGCTTTTTCGCCCTCAGGGAGCTCGTGCTCGTACACCTGGCCATCGCGATCTTTACCATCGGCTTCAACGCCTACTTCGCCTACATCGGCAACTATCTGATCCACTATCTCGGCTACACGGCCGATCAGATGGGCATCATCGAGGCCGTCCCGCTCGTGATCGCCATGCTCAGCGCCATCCCCATCGGCATGCTCATCAACCGGGACAAGCACCCCTATGTTGCCATCGCCGCGGTCATCTGCAACATCATCGGCCTGCTGATCATCTATCCGGTGAAGGCCGAGCAGATCGACCCTTCGCAGCTGTTCAACTGGCGGATCTGGCTGGGCATCCTCATCATGGGCATCGGCTATATCGGGATCCTGCAGGTCACCAAGGTCTGGGCCAAGCAGCTCTATCCCGAAAACGCCAAGGGGCAGTTCGAGGGTATCTGGACGATCTTCTTCGTGCTGATCCCGATGGTGGGCGGCTCGCTGATCGGCGAGGCCGTCGTCAAGACCGGCGGCGAAACCTTCACCAACCTGACCAGCGGCCAGACCGAGTACATCCCCAACGGCAACATCTTCCTCGTCGGCGCCATCGTGGTCTTCTTCACGCTGATTCCGCTTCTCCTCTCGATCAAATACCACAGGCAGCGCCAGGCGGCAAAAAACAGCGCTGCATAATCCTCCCCTTCCGGGCAGTAAAAATCCTCCGGTATTCACCGGAGGATTTTTTGTTTCTCTGCGCAGGAAATCAGCCGACCTTTTCGCAGAAGGTCTCGATCACAAAATCGTGCAGCCACTCTTCGTCGGGGTAAAACTCCGCGTACCGTTCGCCCTTCGTCGCAACGCCGGGCATCTGGATGATCGTTTCACCGCTGAGGTCGACACTGACGAGCTGCTGGGCCAGATAGCTGACCTCGTCGACAGTGAGGTTGGTAGTCATATAGGGCTTGAGCTGGTTGTACATCGTCATGGCGGCGGCGGGATCCTTTTTGAGGATTCCCTTCGCCTGCATGGCCATCGCCCGCACCACCAGCTTCAGATCGCGCAGGCCGCGCTGGGTCGCGCTGTCAAGCTGGCTGTGGTCGCGGTAGCGGATGAGCCGCTGGAGCTGGTAATCCGAGAGCTTGACCGTGGCGCCCTTCAGGAAGTTATAGTCCAGGAAGCTGTAATCCTCCGGGAAGGTGATCTCCAGGCCGCCCAGCACCTGGTTGATGACGGGGATGGAGTCGTAGTCCATGGCGGCAAAGCGCGTGACCGGCACGCCGTAGAGCAGCTTGCTGACCGCGTCCGCCGTCAGTTCGCAGCTGAGCTCACCGCCGTCGCCGTAGCTGTGGGAAGCAGAAATGTTGTTGAACACGGTGTCAAGGTAATTGCCCTTTTCATCCAGCTGCAGCATGTTGACCATGGTGTCGCGCGGGATGTACAGCACGGAAAGGCGGCCTTTCCCGCTGTCCAGGATGACCAGGGCCAGGATATCCGCGTTGCCTCCGTTGGAGACCATGTCGCCGTCCCAGTAGTTGGGATCGTTCATGTAGTCGATGCCCATGACCAGGAGGGTCTGCACGTCCGTCCGATAGCGGTAGGCGCTGCCGTCCTCATCGACCCAGTCCGCCCGCTCCTCGTCCGCTTTTTCGTTCGTTTTTTCGTCCAGGATCTCCGCGGTCGTCTGGTCCGCCGCGTCCCGCTGCCAGAGGACCTTCTGCATCTGCGAGCTTGTCCGGGCGTTGAACATGCCGGCGCGCAGGCTGTTGGTATAGCGCAGGAAGCCGAAGACGCCGGCGGCGATCAGCACCAGCAGCCCCGCGAGCGAGGCGAGCACAATGGCGAGCGTCCTGCCCTTGGAGCGGCGGCGCCGGGTCTTTTTCTGCTGCCGGGCCTGTGTCACTTTATCTTTATAATATGACATGCCTTTCCTCCCTCAGCCGACAGCCGTGGCCGTTGAGATGCCCGCCTGATCCGAGACCAGCACGCCCTGCACCAGATAGCGGTAGGCAGGGTTTGCGATGCAGGTGGACAGGGTGATGATCCGGTCGTCGGGCGTGACCTCGATCGAGCGGTCGAAGATAGCTTTGACCTCATGCGAATAGATGTGGTCAATGTAGGCCTGCCGCTCCTCGCGCGTCGTGGACGGGTATTTGAGGACCACGTTCAGGTTGTCCGTCCGGTAGGCGGCGAAGATCTCATAGGTGAGCACGCGGTCGGGCGTATAGACCATGATCGTCCGGTGCTCGTCGAAAAAGGCCTGATCCTCAAAGTTGTGGAGCGTGGCAAACATGCTGCCGTCGATCAGGTTGTGGCCGTAGATCACGGTGTTGAAATCCGTGAAATCCGGGTCGTTCTCGCCGAGCATGAAAACGGAACCGTAGGGCGAATAGGCGTGCAGGTAATTGTGGTTGAGGTAGACGCGAAACTGCGTATCGTCATAGAGGACCGGATAGTCGATCGCGGTGCCGTCCACCACGATCCAGCCGATGATATCCTGGTTCTGTGAGAGCAGGTATTCAAAATCGACCGGGATCGGGACGCGGTCGTCCTGTTCCGGCTCGGCCTGCCCGCTCTGCTGCGCCTCTTCGGTCATCTGCTCAGCCATCCGTTCGGCCGCGGCGCGGGCCTCTTCGGCCAGGGCCTGGTACTCGCGGTTGGACTTTTGATAGAGGAAGAGCATATACACGATGCTGAGGATGGCCAGCGCCATCACCAGCAGGCTCACCACGCTGATGATCCGGTAAATCTGTTTGTTTTTCATTTTCCCATAAAAAGATGGGGCCGTCTTTGCAGCCAGCCCCATGCGTCGCAGTTTTTGGTTTCTGTTATTTGGATTTGCGGTTGCTGATGGCAAACGCCGCACCGGCGCCGCAGGCAACAACGGCAAGCGCCACGATCGCAATGGATCCCGTGGTCGGGGAATGAGGATCGACGGGCGGGTTGCCGCCCTGGTTGGATTCGGTGGCGAAGGCGGGCACGGAGATGCAGGCGATCAGCAGAACAGCCAGAAGCAGAGCGACTAATTTCTTCATAAGACAGCATCCTTTCTTTTGGCAGACGTTGATAAATCCGCTGCCGCCGGGCAAAATGCCCGTTTTTATAGTGACATTATAAGCTTTTGTTTTCCGGATGTCAACCGAAAAAAACAGGTAGTTTTCTATTTTTTGGATGGCCCGGCGGCCGATTTTTCTGTGCATTCTACATATTGACAAGAAAGCCGACATACCAGTATAATGATTATCGCATAGCGAAATCGATCGAGATTTCGATCGATTTCGCTGCCAAACGACAAGTTTGGCAGCGAATGATCTGAGAAATCATTCGCGCGATGCTCATTGCATTGCTTATCTGGCACAGCAGTGTCTCTGCTGTGCTGAGCCGCAAAGCGGCTCGGCGGAACGCTTTTAGCGTTTCGCCACCAGATAATCAATGTAATCTTTACATCTGTAAGACGGCCCGGCGAGATCGGATGAGAGCAGGCCGCAGGCTCCGCGGGGCCTTGCCCGACGGCGCCATCCCATCCGCCCCTCTGCCCGGTTTTTGCGGCCTGCCAAGGCATCCCCGCAAGCCGGGTATCTTCATTTACCGAAGGGAGAACGACCATGGCGAAAATCATCAACGAACCCAGCCATACCTTCAACGAATACCTCCTGATCCCGGGCTACACGCCCATCAGCTGCCGCTCCGAAAAGGTCACGCTCAACACTCCGCTGGTCAAGTTCCGCAAGGGAGAGGAAGAGTGCCCCCTCCGCATGAATATCCCGATGGTCTCCGCGATCATGCAGTCCGTCTCCGGTGAAAAACTGGCCGTCGCCCTGGCGAAAGAGGGCGGCGTCAGCTTCATCTACGGCTCCCAGTCCGTGGAGGATGAGGCGGCCATGGTCCGCCGCGCCAAAAGCACCAAGGCGGGCTTCGTCCGCAGCGACTCCAACATCAGCCCCGACAAGACCCTGCGCGACGTGCTGGATCTCAAGGCACGCACCGGCCACTCCACCATCGCCGTGACCGAGGACGGCACCGCCGAGGGCAAGCTCGTCGGCGTCGTCACCAGCCGCGACTACCGCGTCAGCCGCATGGAGCCGGACACCCTGGTTTCCAGCTTCATGACGCCCTTCGACAAGCTGATCTGGGCCAAGGAGGGCACCACCCTCAAGGAGGCCAATGACATCATCTGGGAGCACAAGCTCAACTCCCTGCCCATCATCGACGACAACGGCCGCCTCTGCTACTTCGTCTTCCGCAAGGACTACGAAAGCCACAAGCAGAACCCCAACGAGCTGCTCGACGCGCACAAGCGCTACGTCGTCGGCGCGGGCATCAACACCCGCGACTACGAGACGCGCGTGCCCGCCCTGCTGGAGGCCGGCGCGGACGTGCTGTGCATCGACTCCTCCGAGGGCTTTACCGACTGGCAGCGCTTCACCCTGGCCTGGATCCGCGAGAAATACGGCGACAGCGTCAAGGTCGGCGCCGGCAACGTGGTCGACGCGGCGGGCTTCCGCTTTCTGGCCGAGTGCGGCGCGGATTTCGTCAAGGTCGGCATCGGCGGCGGCAGCATCTGCATCACCCGCGAGACCAAGGGCATCGGCCGCGGCCAGGCCACCGCGCTCATCGACGTCTGCGCCGAGCGCGACCGCTATTTCAAAGAAACCGGCGTCTACGTGCCCGTCTGCTCCGACGGCGGCATCGTCTACGACCACCATATCACCCTGGCGCTGGCCATGGGCGCGGACTTCGTGATGCTGGGCCGCTACTTCGCCCGCTTCGACGAAAGCCCCACCAACAAGGTCAACATCGGCGGCACGTATTACAAAGAGTACTGGGGCGAAGGCTCCGCCCGCGCGCGCAACTGGCAGCGCTACGACATGGGCGGCAGCAGCAAGCTGAGCTTTGAGGAGGGCGTGGACTCCTATGTGCCCTACGCCGGCTCTCTGAAGGACAATGTCGCCCTGACGCTGAGCAAGGTGCGCCACGCCATGTGCAACTGCGGCGCGCTGACGATCCCCGAATTCCAGGAAAAGGCGGTGCTGACGCTTGTGTCCGCCACCACCATCGTCGAGGGCGGCGCCCACGACGTGATCCAGAAGGACAGCTCGCCCGCCATCCACTGAGCGGGCAACCCGATAGATTTTGAAAGAGGTGTATTCAAATGAGCCGAATGGTTGGAACCGTGTCCCGCGGTATCCGTGCCCCCATCATCCGTGAGGGCGATGATCTGAAACAAATCGTGGTCGAGTCTGTGCTCGAGGCCGCGGCGCAGGATGGCTTTGCCTTCCACGACCGCGACATCGTCGCCATGACCGAGGCCATCGTCGCCCGCGCGCAGGGCAACTACGCGACCGTGGACGACATCGCCGCCGACGTGCGGCAGAAGCTCGGCGGCGAGACCGTGGGCGTCATCTTCCCCATCCTCAGCCGCAACCGCTTCGCCATCTGCCTGCGCGGCATCGCCAGGGGCGCGAAGAAGGTCGTGCTGATGCTCTCCTACCCCTCCGACGAGGTGGGCAACCACCTGATCGACTGGGATTCCCTCGACGACAAGGGCGTCGACCCCTACCGCGACGTGCTGACGCTCGAGCAGTACCGGGCGCTCTTCGGCTATCAGAAGCACCGCTTTACCGGCGTGGACTACGTCGACTACTACGCCGAGCTGATCCGCGGCTGCGGCGCGGAGGTCGAGATCCTCTTCGCCAATGACGCGCGCGAGATCCTCAAGCACACCAAGAATGTCATCCACTGCGACATCCACACCCGCGCCCGCACCAGCCGCATCCTCAAGGCCGCCGGCGGCGAGCGCGTCTTCGGCCTGGACGAGCTGATGACCGCGCCGGTCGACGGCAGCGGCTACAATGAGCAGTACGGTCTGCTGGGCTCCAACAAGGCCACCGAGGACAAGATCAAGCTCTTCCCGCGCGACTGCCAGCCGCTGGTGGACGCGATCCAGGCGGAGCTGCTGGAGAAGACCGGCAAGCACATCGAGGTCATGGTCTACGGCGACGGCGCCTTTAAGGACCCGATCGGCAAGATCTGGGAGCTGGCCGACCCCGTCGTCTCCCCCGCCTACACCGCCGGCCTCGTCGGCACGCCCAACGAGCTCAAGCTCAAGTACCTGGCGGACAACGACTTTGCCTCCCTCTCGGGCGATGCGCTGAAGGAAGCCATCAGCGGCGAGATCCGCAAAAAGGACGGCAGCCTCGTGGGCCAGATGGTCTCCGAGGGCACCACGCCGCGCCGCCTGACCGACCTGATCGGATCGCTGTGCGACCTGACCTCCGGCTCCGGCGACAAGGGCACGCCCATCGTCTTCATCCAGGGCTACTTCGACAACTACACCGCCGAATAAGCGGCAATACGGGAAAACCCGCAGGAGCAGAAGCTCCTGCGGGTTTTTTATTCTTCACGAATATTTGAGGCAACGGGACCATGCATGTAAGCCTTCCCCTCAAGGGGAAGGCATGGCGCGCCGCACACTCACTCCTATTTGTAATGATCCGCTTATTTCTCGTCCTCCATTTCAAGGATCTTGCGAAACTGCGTCTCGTAGAGCTCGCGGTAGACGCCCTCGCGCGCCAGCAGCTCCTCGTGCGTGCCGGATTCGGCGATCACGCCGTTCTGGACGACGAGGATGCGGTCTGCCTTGAGGATAGTGGAGAGCCGGTGCGCGATGACGATGCTGGTGCGGCCCTCCATCAGCGCCTCCAGCGCCTCCTGGATCGCGTTTTCGGTGATGGAGTCGAGCGCGGAGGTCGCCTCGTCGAGGATGAGGATCTTCGGGTCCTTCAAAATCACGCGGGCGATCGACAGGCGCTGCTTTTCGCCGCCGGAGAGCTTGAGGCCGCGGTTGCCCACGACGGTGTCCAGGCCCTGGGGCTGGCCCGCGATAAACTCGCTCAGATTGGCGATGTAGCAGGCGGCCTCGATCTCCTCGGGCGTGGCGTCCGGCTTGGCGTAGAGCAGGTTTTCGCGGATCGTGCCGTTGAAGAGGTAGCTGTCCTGCGTCACCACGCCGATCTGCTCGCGCAGGTAGCTCAAATCAAAGTCCCGCACGTCCACGCCCGCGATGCGCACGCTGCCGGAACCCACGTCGTAAAGCCGCGGGATCAGGTTGACCACCGTGGACTTGCCGGAGCCGGAGGGCCCGACGATGGCGTACATCTTCCCCGCCGGCACGGTGAAGTCGATATCGCGCAGCAGCGGCTTTTCCGGGCTGTAGGAAAAGGCCACGTGATCGTAGACGATGTCGGCATGGCTCACGTCGGGCTTCTGTCCGTTTTCCGGGGAGCGGATCGGGTTGGGCATGTCGAAATATTCGAAGATGCGCGTGAAGAGCGCCAGCGACCGGGTGAAGTCCACGTGGATGTTCAGCAGGCTCTCCACCGGGCGATAGAGCCGGTTGATGAGCGAGACGGTGGCCGTGATGGTGCCGACGGTGAGCGCGGGATCGGCGCGCGTAATGATGAACCAGCCGCCCGCGAAGTAAATGAGCAGCGGGCCGAGCTGGGTGAACATGCCCATCACGACGCGAAACCAGCGGCCGCTGTTCTGCTCCTTGAGCGCGAGCTTCGTGACCTCGCCGTTGACTTTCTCGAAGCGGCGGTACTCGGCCTGTTCGCGGGTGAAGAGCTTGACGAGCAGGGAGCCCGAGACCGAGAGCGTCTCGTTGATGAGCTGGTTCATCTCATCCTGCTTGGCCTGGGACTGCGTCATCAGCTGATAGCGCTTCTTGCCGACGCTCTTGGTGGGCAGGATCAGCAGCGGGATCACGACGATGCCGACGATGGCGAGCTTCCAGCTCATCGTAAAGAGCGCGACGAGCGTGGTGACCACGGTGGCGATGTTCGACACGATGCTCGAGAGCGTGCCCGAAATGACCGAGCTCACGCCGGAGATATCGGTATTCATGCGGGTGATGATGTCGCCCTGCTTCTCCGAGGTGAAAAAGGCGTGCGGCATGCGCTGCAGATGGTCGTACATCTGGTTTTTCATGTCGAAGATGATGCGCTGGGAGATCCAGGCGTTGATATAGCTTTCCAGCACGGAGATGACCTGCGAGGCCGTCAGCGTGACGAAGGCCAGGATCAGCAGCTGCACCAGCAATCGCATGTTTTTGCCCACCAGCGCCTCGTCCACGATCTTGCCGGTGATGATGCTGGGCAGCAGGCCCACCGCCGCCGACAGCAGGATCGTGACGAAAACCAGCAAAAACTGCGGCCAGTAGGGCTTCAGATAGCCTAAGATGCGGCGGATCAGCGCGCCGCTGACCTTGGGCAGGTTCTTTTTCTCCTCGTCCGTCAGAAAGCCGCGGGGCCCGAGTCCCCGTCCGGGTCCGGCCATGGGATCACATCCTTTCCCTGTCATACATAAATAGATTGTATCCCATGGATCGGCTTGCGTCAATCGTTTTCGTGCGCCGCCGCGGCTCTTTACTTTCGGCCGGTCATCCGGTATACTAAAGGGCATGGAACAAAACGGGAGACGGACGCGCATGGATTTTACCGAAATTTGCGATAGCCTGGCCGAGCAGTGGCCGCCCTGGAGCGAGCGGATCCGGATGCTGGAGTTCCGGGAGTCCCTCGCCGCGCGGCCGGTGGACAACGACGGCCGGAATATTCTATATAACGAGCGGCTGCTGCGCTACGTGACACCGGAGGACTGCCGCTATTACATTGCCCGGGAGCTGCTGCACCTGCAGCTCAATCACTATGGCCGCCGCGGCGACCGGGACGCGCGGCTGTGGAAAAAGGCCGGCGACGCGGTGGTGAACGCGATGCTCCGCGACGAGGGCTTTGCCCTGCCGATGAACGCGGTGCTGCCGCCGGAGGACGCCGAGCAGAGCGCGGAGGCGCTCTACCGCGTATTCTTAAAGGATGAGGAGCAGAAGGACGGGCAGGATGAATCCAACGAGGTCGAGCTCGTCCCCGACCCCCGCCCCGATCCGAAGGACAAGCGAGCGGGAAAAGATACCACGTCACAGGAGCGCGCGATCGAGGACCCGGGGCTTGCGGCGATCGTGGCGGGCCTGGCCGAGATGCTCGAGCCGAGCACCCAGCTCGATTTCGACTGGTTCCCCGGCAGCACGATCCGCGACGGCATGCTGCGGCACGAATTTCGCGCCTATCCGGTGGCGCACGCCGAGATCCTGCTCGACACCAGCGCCTCCGTGGACGCCGAGCTCCTGCGCGCCTTCGTGCGCGGGGTGAAGGGGCTGCTGCGGGCGGACGCGGTCGTGCGCGTCGGCTGCTTTGACACCCGCTTTTACGGCTTTCAGGAGATCCGTACCGAGGACGACATCCAAAAGCTCGAGCTGCGCGGCGCGGGCGGCACTGACTTTCACGCCGCGATCAGCGCCTTTACCGGCGACGCGGAAAACCGCATCATCTTTACCGACGGCTTTGCCGAGATGCCCGAGCAGCGCTGCGACGCGATCTGGGTGGTCTATGGCAGCACGACGATCCACCCGCCCGGCGGGCGCGTGATCTACAGCCGCCCGACAGAGGAGAAAGAGAAGCATGAAATCGATTTTCTTATCACATGAACAGGTCTTTGAACGCCCCCTGCCCTTTTTCCGCACGGTGGGCGCCGCAGCCCCGGCCACGGATCTGGCGCTGATGACCGCGCCGGACGATGGCTTTCTGTTCGATGCCGGCGGCGGGATCAACTATTTCCTCGCCGACGGCTGCGTGGACCGCTTCGGCCGGGACGAGAGCTGCGCCGTCTGCGCGCTGCGCCCGGCGCTGCTGCTCGACGAGGGCGAGGAGCGCCTGCTGCGGCGCGTGCACCGCGAGGGCGGCGTGAGCTTTGCGGAATTCGGCGTCTATCCCACGGTGGTGCTCGACCGGAGCCTGCGCGACATGGCCAGACGCGACGACGAGCGCGGCGCGCTCTTTGCCACGGGCCGCACGCTCTCGCTGGGCGGACGGGATTTGCCGGTCTACGCCGTCGGCGGCAAGCGCGTGGTGCGCGTGGAGCTGGAAAGCGGCGGCGTGAGCGGCTATGTGCAGCTCTCCGACGGCACAGTGGCCGCCGAGGGCGAGGCCGTGTTCCTGGAGCTGCGGCCGGTCCGCTGGCTTTATGACGAGGGGCGCGGGCTGCTGCTGAGCTGCCAGGCGCTGCTGGGCGGCCTGACGCGGGAAGAGGCAGAAAATTATGTAAACCAAAATTTCCTCCAGGACCTGCTTTCCGACGAGGAGGCGGCGCTGCCCGAGAGCGCGCCCTACCGTGTGGAGACGCACGATGAGCTGAGCCTCATCCGCGCCTATGTCGAGGCCGATATCCCGGTCTTCCTGCACGGATTGTCCGGCGACGGCAAGAGCGACCGCGTGCGGCAGATCGACCCCGAGGTGCTGGATATCGAGCTGGTGAACGAAAACCCGGAGACCATCAACGGCCGCGCGATCTACAACGAGGCCAAGGACGAGATCGTGGACATCAAGCCCGTCTGGCTTGTCAAGCTCGAGCGCCTGTGCCAGGACGGCAAGCCCCACATTCTCTTCTTCGACGAGCTCACGAACGCCACCAAGCAGACCCAGTCCGTCATTTTCAAGATCGTGCTGGAGCGCTTTGTCAACAACCGCTGGGCCCTGCCGCCGAACGCGCGCATCGTGGCCGCCGGCAACGACCGCAGCGAGTCGAGCGCCTCGCACGATCTGGCCGAGCCGCTTTTCGGCCGCTTTGCGCACATCTACATCCGCACCACCGTGGAAAACTGGATGCCCTGGGCGCTTCGCAATCACATCAACCCCTATGTGCTGGAATTTCTGGCCAACAACGACCTCTATCTGCGCACGCCCTACACCGGCACCGAGGGTCACGCCGACCCGCGGCGCTGGGAGATGGTCTCCAAGGCGCTCGACAGCTCCGGCAACGACTTTTCGCTGCTCGCACCCATCGTCGGGCGCGACACGGCCGAGGCCTTCGTCCGCTTCTTCCAGGCGCAGCAGCAGATGACGGCGCTGGGCGAATTCACGGATGAGGAGATCGCCCGCTTCAGTGTGGCGCGGCGCTACCAGCTGGCGCAGCAGTGCCTTTCCTGGGCAGCCGGACGGCCGCGCGAGGCGCGCTCGCTGGTCGAGCGCCTCGGGCCGGAGTATCTGGCCTGGTTCGACTATGTGCTGCGCCGCCGCGGAGGACAGGCTTCATGAAAGCGGCGCGCTGCCTCGCGCTGCTGCTTGCCCTGCTGATGCTGGCCGGCTGCGCGGCTCAGCGTTCGCCTGCGCCCGCCGCGGTAAGCGCCGAGCCGGAGCGGACGCCGGACCTGATCATCGAGGCGACGGCCTGCCCGCATCCCGCCTGGGAAAACGGCCGCTGCACCGGCTGCGGCCTGCGCTGTGCGCATACCCTGCACGACCTGGAGACGAAGCGCTGCCTCACCTGCGGCGAGATCGTGCCGCACAGCTTTCTGATGGGCTTCTGCCGCCGCTGCGGCGTGGAGCCGCAGTTTGAGACCGAGCGTGTCCCGCGCGAGCTCTTCGAGCCCTGCGCGCACGCCGGCAGAGTGCTCATGCTCTCCTACGAGACCGCGGACTACCGCTCCGGACCGCACGGCGAAACGCTCGAGCCCATCGAAAAGCAGATGGCGGTCTATCTCCCCTACGGCTACGATCCTGCGGAGCGCTATGACGTGCTGATCCTGCTGCACGGCATGGGCGGCTCGGAGAACTACTGGCTGGTCGAGCCCCAGGATTACGCCTTTCCCTCGCGCGACATGGTGTACACCACCGATCTTCTGGACAACATGATCGACTCTGCCGCCTGCCGGCCGATGATCGTCGCCGCGCCGACCTTCTACCGCAACAGCCTGCGGCCGAACGACTATCAGTACGTCCCCGACCGGGACATCTTTGCCCGTGAGCTGCGGGAGACCATCCTGCCCACCCTGGCCAGGACCTTCAGCACTTATGCCATGGACGGCTCGCAGCTGTCCATCACGCAGGCGCGGGAGCACTTCGCCTTCGCCGGGCTTTCGCAGGGCTCGATCTACGTCTATACCTCCATTCTGCCCGACTGTCTGAGCTGTTTTGCCTGGTTCGGCGCCTTCTCCGGCAGCGACGGGAACATGGGCGCTCTGGCAGAGAAGCTGAATACTCCACCCGAGCGGGAATGGCCGATCGACCTGTTTTACAACGGGGCCGGGACGCGGGACGGCTTCTGCGGCCTGCAGAAGAATCAGTATCAAACGCTGGTCAGCCGCGCTGCCCCCCTGATCGACGGCGAAAACGCTTACTTCCACGAATACGAGGGGCTGGCCCATGTGTATGCGGCCTGGAGCCTGGGACTGTACAACTTCCTGCCGCTGCTGTTTTCAGCGTCATAAGTCTGAAGAAACTGCCCGGAGCAAAAGCTCCGGGCAGTTGATTTTTTCAAGCGCTGAGCACTACACACTAATCACTAAGCACTAAACTCTCACTTCCCCGCCATGGCCTTGTACTGGGCGTAGCGGCGGGCCGTGAATTCCTCGGCCTCCTTGAACAGAAGCTCCGCGCGCTCCGGGAAGGTGCGGGTCAGGGACGAGAAGCGGACCTCGCCCATCATAAACTCACGCAGCTTGCCGTTGGGCTCCTTGCTGTCGAGCACGAAGGGATTCTTGCCCTCGTCGATGTTCTCCGGGATATAGCGGAACAGTGGCCAGTAGCCGCAGTCGACCGCCAGCTTCTCCTCCTCCATGGCCTTGCCCATGCCGTTGACGAGGCCGTGGTTGATGCAGGGCGCGTAGGCGATGATGAGCGAGGGGCCGTGATGCTTCTCCGCCTCCTTGAGGGCGGTGATGAGCTGGGCGGGATTGGCGCCCATGGCGACCTTGGCGACGTAGACATTGTCATAGACCATCGCGATGCGGCCAAGGTCCTTCTTCGCGGTCGCCTTGCCGGCGTTGGCAAACTGCGCCACCGCGCCGATGGAGGTGGCCTTGGAGGCCTGGCCGCCGGTGTTGGAGTAGACCTCGGTGTCCACGACCAGGATGTTCACGTCGACGCCGGAGGCGAGCACGTGGTCGAGGCCGCCGTAGCCGATGTCATAGGCCCAGCCGTCGCCGCCGTACATCCACATGCTCTTCTTCACCAGCGTGTCGGTGCGGTCCTTCAGCCACTGCAGGTCGGCGCTCTCGTCCGCAGTCGCGGCGAGCGCCGCCTTCAGCGCCTCGCTCACGGCACGGGTATCATTGGGATCGTCGCCCTTGTCGAGCCAGGCCTGCAGCGCGGCCTTCAGGCTCTCGTCCGCGGTCGCGGCAAGCGCGGCCTCGGCGTGGGTCTTCGCCTGGCGGCGCATCTGGTCGACGGACAGGCACATGCCGAGCGCGTACTCGGCGTTGTTCTCAAACAGGGAGTTCGAGGGCGCGGGGCCGCAGCCCGCGGCTGTCTTGGCATAGGGGAAGGTCGGCGTGGAGGAGCCGACGACGTAGGTGCAGCCGGTGGCGTCGGCGATGTACATGCGCTCGCCGAAGAGCTGGGTCATCAGCTTCATGTAGGGCGCCTCGCCGCAGCCGGCGCAGGAGCCGTTGAACTCGTAGAGCGGGCGCTGATACTGGCTGCCCTTGACGCTGAATTTGTCCATGGGATTCTGCTTTGTCGGTAAACCAACGAGGTAATCCCAGTTGGGCTGCTCGTGCATCTGGCTCTCCAGCGGCTCCATGACGAGGGCCTTGTTCTTGGCCGGGCAGACATTGGCGCAGCTGGAGCAGCCCTGGCAGTCGATCGGGTCGACCTGGATGCGATAGGTGTATGCCTCGAAGCCCTTGCCGAGGGCCTTCTTGGTGACCATGCCTTCGGGCGCGGCGGCCTTCTCCTCCTCCGTCACAAGGAAGGGACGGATGCAGGCGTGCGGGCAGACGAGCGAGCACATGTTGCAGCCGATGCAGTTTTCGGGGATCCACTTCGGCACGTTCGTGGCGATGCCGCGGCGCTCGTACTTGGAGGTCTCCACCGGGCTCACGCCATCGGCATAGGGCAGGAAGGCGGAGACGGGGATCTTGTCGCCGGCCTGGCGGTTGACCGGGATCTGGATCTTGCGGATGTACTCGGGCAGGCTCTCGTCCACGGTCTCGACCTCGTCCTGCAGCTGCGCCCAGGCGGCGGGCACCTCGATCTTCACGACGGCGTTGAGGCCCGCATCGACGGCGGCGCAGTTCATGTTGACGATCTTCTCGCCCTTCTTGGAGTAGGTCTTGACGATGGCTTCCTTCATGTAGCGTGTGGCGTCCTCGATGGGCAGGATGCCGGAGAGCTTGAAGAAGGCCGCCTGCAGCACGGTGTTGGTGCGGTTGCCGAGGCCGATCTGCTGGGCGATGTCGGTGGCGTCGATGGTGTAGAAGTGCAGGGAGCGCTCCGCGATGATGCGCTTGGCGCGGTTGGGCAGGTGCTCCTCGAGGCCGGCCATGTCCCAGTCGGTATTGAGCAGGAAGGTGCCGCCGGGCTTGATCTCGGAGACGATGTCGAAGCTCTTCATGTAGCTCTGCTTGTGGCAGGCCACGAAGTCGGCCATTGTGACATAGTAGGTGGAGCGGATCGGCTCGTGGCCGAAGCGCAGATGGCTCTTGGTCACGCCGCCGGACTTCTTGGAGTCGTACTCAAAATAGGCCTGGGCGTACTGGTCGGTGTTGTCGCCGATGATCTTGATGGAGTTCTTGTTCGCGCCGACGGTGCCGTCCGAGCCGAGGCCCCAGAACTTGCAGGAGATGATGGATTTGCCGGAGGTGACGATGTTCTCGCCCACGGGCAGTGAGGTATGGGTCACGTCGTCCTCGATGCCGACGGTGAAGTGGTTCTTCTTTTCGCCCGCCATGTTGTCGAACACGGCCTTGATGTGGGCAGGGATGGTGTCCTTGGAGCTGAGGCCGTAGCGCCCGCCGAGGATCTCCGCGCCGGCGAAGGCGCTCTCGCGCAGGGCGGTGCAGACGTCCTCAAACAGCGGCTCGCCCGCGGCGCCGGGCTCCTTGGTGCGGTCAAGCACGGTGATGGCCTTCACGGTCGCCGGCAGGGCGGCGGCGAGGTGTTTGGCGGAGAAGGGACGGTAGAGGTGTACCTGCACCATGCCGACCTTTTCGCCGCGCGCGTTGAGGTAGTCCACGACCTCCATCATCGTCTCGCAGACGCTGCCCATCGCGATCACGACGCGATCGGCGTCAGGCGCGCCGTAGTAGTTGAAGAGCTTGTAGTTACGGCCGGTGAGGGCGTTGATGGCGTCCATCTTTTCCTGCACGATCTCGGGCAGGGCGGCATAGGCCGTGTTGCAGGCCTCGCGGGACTGGAAGAAGGTGTCGGGGTTCTGCAGCGTCGAGCGGATGGTCGGGTGCTCGGAGTTGAGGGCGTGGTCCTTGTGGTATTTCACCATGTCCCAGTCGACGAGCTTGGCCAGATCGTTATAGTCCAGCACGTCGATCTTCTGGATCTCGTGGCTGGTGCGGAAGCCGTCGAAGAAGTGCATGAAGGGGATCGAGCCCTTGATGGCGCTCAGGTGCGCCACTGCGCCCAGATCCATGCATTCCTGCACGCTCGCAGATGCGAGCTGGGCAAAGCCGGTCTGGCGGCAGGCCATCGCGTCGGAGTGGTCGCCGAAAATGGAGATCGAATGTGTGCCGACGGTGCGCGCGGCGACGTGCATCACGCCGGGCAGCATCGAGCCCGCGATACGGTACATCGGCGGGATCATCAGCATCAGGCCCTGGGACGCGGTGTAGGTCGTGGCGAGGGAGCCGGTCTCGAGCGCGCCGTGCATCGCGCCGCAGGCGCCGGCCTCGCTCTCCATCTCCACCAGCTGCACCGGCTGGCCGAAAATATTTTTCTTGCCGTGCGCGGCCCAGTTGTCCACATGGTCCGCCATCGGGCTGGAGGGCGTGATCGGGTAGATCGACGCGACCTCGGTAAAGGCATAGCTTGCGTATGCGGCGGCCTCATTGCCGTCCATCGTCTTTTTTGTCAGCATTGGGCACCTCCAAAAAAAGTACAAAAATTTGCAGGGATTCGCTTTTTTCATTATACACTTTGACGGCTGGTTTTTCAATGCAGAAACAAAAAAAGCCTTCCCCTTTGAGGGGAAGGTGCCCCGGTGTACACACCGGGGCGGATGAGGTGTTCGTGTATAACTAACCTGATCGATACCTTCCACCTCATCAGTCTCGCTTCGCTCGACAGCTTCCCCTCAAGGGGAAGCCTTTTCCAAGCTCCGAATTATAAGTACACGCGCGGGACGCGCTTGAAGATCGAGCACAGCAGCTCGTAGGAGATCGTCCCGGCGGCCGCCGCCAAGGCGTTGATATCATTCTTCGCGCCGAAGATCTCCACCTCGTCGCCGACGTGAACCTCCGGCCGGTCGGTCAGGTCGACCATGCACATATCCATGCAGATGCTGCCGCACTGGGGCGCGAAGCCCTCCCCGGCGGCAAAGGAGCACCGGTTGGACAAAATGCGCGGCAGGCCGTCGGCATAGCCGATGGCGAGCACGCCCATGCGGGTGCGGCGCTGGCAGACGAAGCGGCGGCCGTAGCTGACGCTGGTGCCGGGCTCGTAGTATTTGATCGTACTCACCGTGGTCACCAGGCGCATGCAGGGCCGCAGGCCCAGTTTCCCTTCCTCGTCGCCGTAGCCGTAGAGCAGCAGCCCGGGGCGCACCATGTCGAGCGCCATCTCGGGATAGTGCAGCACCGCGCCGGAGTTGGCGCAATGGCGGATCGGGAAGTGAAAGGCGCTTTTCTCCTCGACGGCGGCGATCACGTCCGTGAAGAGCCGAAACTGCGCGCGGGTATAGGCCTCGCAGTCCTCGCCAGGCTCGTCTGACACGGCAAAGTGGGTATAGATGCCCTCAGTCTCCAGGCCGGGCAGGCCGATCGAGCGCACGACGTTCTCCACACCGCCGGCAAAATGCTCGCCCGCGCAGAGAAAGCCCAGACGGGACATGCCGGTATCGAGCTTGATGTGGATGCGCAGCTTCTTTCCGAGCGCAAAGGCCGCCTCGGAATACTCCTGCGCCTTGGCCAGGGCGCTCACGGTCTGGGTGAGGTCGTTGTCGATGAGGGTCTCGGTGTATTCGTGCGGCGTGTGGCCGAGGATCAGGATCGGCATCGTGACGCCGCCGCGGCGCAGCTCCAGCGCCTCGTCCAGGCAGGACACGGCCAGATAGTCCGCGCCGCTGTCCTGCAGCAGATGCGCCACCGGCAGCGCGCCGTGGCCGTAGGCGTCGGCCTTCACCACGCCGAGAAAGCGGCAGCCGGCCGGCAGGCAGGCGCGGATGGCCTCGTAGTTATGGCGGATATTCGGCAGGCTGATCTCGGCCCAGGTTCTCTTCTGCAAATCGTTCATACTGTCATCTCCACGGGAAAAACTTTGGCTATTGTACCACCGAACGGCGGGAATTACAAGAAGCGCGTAAAGAACTCGCATTCGTCGTCGTTGCACTGCACCGCCTCGGGCAGGCGCTGGTTGCAGTGGAAAACGTGGCCGAGGACGCGCTGCTCGTCGCCGTAGTAGTGATATTCCGCCTCCACGCCGAGGCCCCGCAGCTTTTCGGCCAGCGGCGGCGCCTGATCGGCAAGGAAATCGCCGGAGGCGGTCATGATGAAGGCGGGCGGGAAGGATTTCGTCACATGATTGAGTACGCTGATTCGCTCCAGCTCCTCGGGCGTGCCGCCGCCGGGCAGCACGTCGCGCATCAGGGAGGCGTTGGCGTCGCGCCTGCTGCCCGGCGCCATGTGATAAACGCCGCAGTTGAGCGCCACGGCACGCGGCACGAAGCCCTCGGGCGGGCGGAAATCAAAGCGGGCGGCGAAGGCCGGATCGGTGCAGAGGCAGGCATAGAGCCCCAGCATGTGCGCGCCGGCGCTGTCGCCCACAGCGAAGACGCGCGAGGCGTCGAGGCCGTATCGGTCGGCGTTTTCCAGCAGCCAGTAAAAGGCGGCGTTCGTGTCCTCCAGCGCGGCGGGGAACTTGTGGCGCGGGGCGAGGCGGTAGCTGAAATTCACAACGGCAAAGCCGCGCCGCGCCAGATCCGAGCAGTAATAGACGTAGGTCTCCTTCGTGCCGTAGACCCAGCCGCCGCCGTGCACGCTCACGATCACCGGCACAGGCGCCGTTACGTCCTTCGGGATATAGAGATCCAGCAGGCTCCACCTGCCGTGCTCTCCGTAGGAAATATCGCGGTAAGTGGTCACGCTTTCCGGGATCGTCAGTCCCGCATCGCGCTTTTTATCGCTGCGCTTGGCCATCAGGCGAAACATCAGCGCCGTCATCGTCATGCTTCTTCTCTCCTTTCGATTGCCGCCATCAGCGCCGGCAGATCGCCGATTCTTTCAATGCGGTAAGCGGCCTCCGGCACCGCGCCGAAGCCGTAGGCGGCGTGGATGAAGGGCAGCCCGGCCTCCGCGGCCGCAGCCGCGTCGGAGACGGTGTCGCCGATAAACCAGGCGCGTTCGAGGCCGTTTCTTTGGCAGACAAGGCGGATGTTCTCCCCCTTGCTCAGGCCCGTGCCGCCGTGCGTCTCCCAGTCGTCAAAGCAGCCGCGCAGGCCGTGAGCGGCGAAGAAGGCCTCCAGATAACCGGGCGCGCAGTTGGAGACGATATAGAGCGGGTAAGCTTCATGCAGGCGCTCGAGCGTTTCGCGCAGGCCCGGATAGAGCCGCCCGCCGACGCGCCGCAGCGCGATCTGCTCGGCGGTGAAGCACTCGTCGATGACGGCGATGCGCGCCGCCTCCTCCAGCTCCGGGAACACCCGCGCCGCGATGGCGGCCTTGGTCAGTCCCATCAGGCCCGCGAAATCCGCCTCGCTCAGCGCCGCGCGCCCGTGGGCGGCAAGCACCTCATTCCACACCGGGCGGATGACGCCCGTGCTGTCCCATAAAGTGCCGTCCAGATCGAACAGCAGGCCCTTTCGCATGCCTCTCTCCCCTTTTCTTTCCGTTTCTCACAGCGTACCACATTTTTCATTTCTTTACCACAGTTTTCTTGCGTCGCTCTTTCGCATGCTAAAGAAATGCTGCGCTAATTTGTTAATATTGCACGAAGCAGAGCCGGTCTTTTTGTGTATTCTTATTGAAATTTCCGGGTTCGCGTGCTATGATTGGAAGGAACATGAAAAAGGGGGCTTCTGCATTGGAGCTTGCTAAGACGATCAAGACCGTCCGTCTGGACGGAAACAGCCTGACGCTCGATGAGCTTGTGGCCGTGGCTCGCTACAACGCGCCGGTCGAGCTGACGAACACCGCGCTGGACGCGCTGCGCCGTTCGCGCGCGCTGGCCGACAAGATCGCGCAGGAAAAGCGCGTGGCCTACGGCATCACCACCGGCTTCGGCGACTTTGCCACGGTCGCGGTGCCGGAGGAGATGAGCGCGAAGCTTTCGAATAACCTGATCTACAGCCACTGCACCGCCACCGGCGAGCCCTATGCCCGCGAGGTCGTGCGCGCGATGATGCTGCTGCGCGCCAACGCACTCTGCTTCGGCGTGAGCGGCGTGCGCCCCGTGCTGGTGGAAAAGCTGGTGGAAATGCTCAATCGCGGCGTTACGCCCGTCGTGCCGCAGAAGGGCTCCCTCGGCGCCTCCGGCGATCTGGCGCCGCTGAGCCACATGGGCCTGGTGCTGCTCGGCTGCGGCGAGGCCGAATTCGAGGGCCGCGTCCTGCCTGGGGCGGAGGCCATGCGGGCCGCCGGCATTGAGCCGCTGGATTCCCTCGCCTGCAAGGAGGGTCTCGGCATCACGAACGGCACCTGCGCCATGACCGCCGTCGGCGGACTGGCGCTCTATGACGCGGTCCGCGCCGCGCAGCTGGCCGATCTCATTTCCTCGCTCTCACTCACGGCGCTGGCCGGGCAGCTGGACGCCTTCCAGGAGCGGCTGCACCTGGTGCGCGGCCAGCCGGGCCAGATCCTCGTTGCCCGGAACCTCCGCCTGCTGACCGCAGGCTGCGAGATTCTCAAAAACAGCCAGGGCGACCGCGTGCAGGACGCCTACGCGCTGCGGTGCATCCCGCAGGTGCACGGCGCGGTGCGCGACGCGCTGGAATTCATCAAATCCCGCGTCGAGATCGAGCTCAACGCCGTCACCGACAATCCCCTGCTCTTTTTGGAGGATGAGGCCGTGATCTCCGGCGGCAACTTCCACGGTGAGCCGATGGCCCTGCCCTTCGACTACCTCGGCATCGCGGAGGCGGAGCTGGCAAGCATCTCCGAGCGCCGCACCGAGCGCATGGTAAACGCCGCGCTCTCCAACGGCCTGACCCCCTTCCTCACCACCGAGGGCGGCCTGAACAGCGGCTTTATGATCGTGCAGTATTCGGCGGCCTCGATGGTCAGCGAGAACAAGGTCCTCGCGCATCCGGCCTCGGTGGATTCGATCCCCTCCTCTGCTAACCAGGAGGACTTTGTGTCCATGGGCACGACCGCCGCGCGCAAGGCCGGGACGATCCTGGAAAATACGCTCTCCGTCCTCGCCTTCGAGCTGCTGACCGCCTGCCAGGCCGTGGATATCCGCCGCCGCGTCGGCACGCACGGCGAGGGCCTGTCGCCGGTGCACGAGGCGATCTTCCGCCATGTGCGCGAGAAGGTCGATTTCTACGAGACCGACCGCGAGATCTGGCCGGACATCCGCGCCGTCGAGGCGATGGTCCGCAGCGGCGAGCTGCTGGACATTGCGGAGGAGCTGGTCCCGGACTTTGAGTAAAGCATAAAGAAAAGCCCCCGTTTCCTCACAGAGGAGACGGGGCTTTTTCTTGTTCCGATCGTTCAGCCGATGTCGTCGAAGTTCAGGCCTAGCTCGGCGCATTTCTGCGTGTTCCAGGCCATCCATTTTTGATAGGCCTCGGTAAACGGCAGGCCGTAGACGGCTTCGAAGTCCTCCGGCGGGGTGCTCAGGTTCTGCAGGACCGTGTCCCGGCCATAGGTCTCGACCAGCCAGGCCATGAGGGAGGCCGCCTCGGCATGGGAGACGTGCCAGATCAGCGGCTCCGCCAGCGGATCGGTCCGCGGCTCCATGATATCGGACACGCTGTAATAATCCATCCCGTTCATGGCGCCCATGGTGTAAACCTGCGCCGTGCCGAAAAAATACTTCGGCAGATCGAGGCAGTTTTCGCTCTCGTCCCAGGCGCCGCCGGCTTTATAGGTCGCGAGCTCCTGCTCGCCGCAACCGAAATTCACGCTTCTGGCCATGCGGTTTTTGCAGACGATCGCCGAAATATAATTGGCAACGCCCTCCGCATAAAAGCCGTAGGTCGCCGGCTGCTGCGTGCAGTGTATGGTCAGATAGTGGACATATTCGTGAAGCAGCGTGGTTTCCGCCATCTCCCAGCTGTCAAACACCTTGATAAAATTCCGCTGCGGATGATAATAGGCGCCCGCGATACTGGAAATGACGGCCTTATTGCAGAAATCCGTGTGAATCTCGATCGGGGGTATTTCCGCGTCGATAAAGCCCTTCAGCGCCTCCCGCGCGTCGGCGAAGTCCTGCTCCTGGTTTTCGAGGATCTGATACAGGCCCTCGTAGAAGGCGTCCTCGCCCAGCAGGGCGATATCGTCCGCCGCGAGATACCAAGTCGCGGACTTTGTGTGTACGACATAGGGATAGGTCGCGGCGAGCTCGCCCTTGTTTTCCTCGATCTTCGGCTTCGACGGCGAGCCGCAGGCGGCCAGCGTTGCGCTCAGCATCAGCAGCGCGAGCGCGCAGCACAGCACGCGCACAGAAAGACGACGCTTCTTCATACGACTGCTTCTCCTTTCTTGACGACCTGCGACACCAGATTCGAGCCGAGGCGGTAGCAGACGTAGTCGAGGTCGGGCGCGTCCCAGATCACCAGGTCGGCCTGCTTGCCGGGCTCGATGGAGCCGATGCGGTCGACCCTGTTGATCGCGGCGGCGGCGTTGAGCGTGACGGCCGTCAGCACCTCCTCGGGTGTCATGCGGTACTTGAGGCAGCCGAGATTCATCACAAACTGCAGGTTGAGGCTCGGGCAGGAGCCGGGGTTGAAGTCCGAGGCCAGGGCCACGGGTACGGAAGATGCGATCATATCCCGCACCGGCGCGAAGGTGGAGCCGAGGTAAAAGCTCGTCGCGGGCAGGCAGCAGGCCACCGTGCCGGCGCGCGCCATCGCGGCGATGCCCTCCGGCGGGCAGACGATCAGGTGCTCGGCGGAAATGGCGCCCACCGTTTCAGTGAGCTGGGAGCCGCCGATCGGGTCGATCTCGTCGGCGTGGATCTTGGGGATGAGGCCATACTTTTTACCGGAGTCGAGGATGCGGCGGGATTCCTCGGCGGAAAACACGCCCGTCTCGCAGAACACGTCGCAGAATTCCGCGAGTTTTTGCTCCGCGACCTCCGGGATGATCTCGTCACAGAGGAGGCGGATGTAGCCCTCGCGGTCGCCTTTATACTCCTCGGGCACGGCGTGCGCACCGAGGAAGGTCGCGGCGAGCTCGATCGGCTGTTCCTCATTCAGGCGGCGGATGACCCGCAGCTGCCGCAGCTCGGTCTCGCGGTCGAGGCCGTAGCCGCTCTTGGCCTCCGCGGTCGTCACGCCGAAGCGCAGCATCTCATTCAGCGCCGCGCGGGCCTTGTCGCAGAGCTCGTCCTCGGTCGCTGCGCGGGTGGCGCGCACGGTGGAGAGGATGCCGCCGCCGCGCGCGAGGATTTCGAGATAGCTCACGCCGTGGAGCTTCAGGCCCAGCTCGTTCTGCCGCCAGCCGCCGAAAATCAGGTGCGTGTGCGCGTCGACCAGCCCGGGCGTAACGAGTTTTTGATGCGCGTCGAGGACGCGGTCAGCTTTGGGAGCGGGACCGACTCCGACGGCGGCGATGTTTCCGTCCTCACACAGCACCCAGGCGTCGCGCAGGAAGCGGAGCTTCCCCTGCGCTTCGCCCCGCCGGGCGCTGTTTCCCTCGGGCGTCGCCAGCAGGCCGATGTTTTGGATCAAAAGGCGTTCCATCTGTTGTTCCTTTCTGAAAAGAGGAATTGTTCCGAGCCGGAACAATTCCTCTTCCATCATTCCGAATTCCGAACTTCGAATTCCGAATTACTTTTTGATTTCCTTCATCGCTTCTTCGATGACCGCGTCATCGGCGATGTAGGGCATCGTGATGTGATCCTTGCCCTCGGCCATCTTGTTGTACTCGGCCGCGGTGGTCATCGCGTGCTCGTTGCGCGCCCAGCTGCGGCGTGCCACGCCCACCATCGTATCCCAGGGCATCGCCATTTTGAGGATCTTGTCCACGCGCTCGGAGCCGTCGAGCACCATGCCGAAGCCGCCGTTGATCGCGCGGCCGATGCCGGTGCCGCCGCCGTTGTGCAGGGCGATGTAGCTCATGCCGCGCGCGGCGTTGCCGGCGTAGCACTGGGTGGCCATGTCGGCCATGATGTTGGAGCCGTCCTTGATGTTGCTCGTCTCGCGGAAGGGCGCATCGGTGCCGCCGGTGTCGTGGTGGTCACGGCCGAGGATGACGGGGCCGATCTCGCCGTTGCGGACCATCTCGTTGAACTTGAGCGCGAGGTTCATGCGGCCCATCGCGTCCTGATAGAGGATGCGGCACTGGGTGCCCACGACGAGCTGGTTCTTCATCGCGTCGCGCACCCAGACATAGTTGTCGTAGTCCTGGTAGCGGCGGTTGTGCTCCTTGATGTACTCGGCGGCGGCCTTGTCGGTCTTTTCCAGATCCTTCGGGTCGCGGCTCAGGCAGCACCAGCGGAAGGGGCCGTAGCCGTAGTCGAAGAGGCAGGGGCCGAGGATGTCCTCGACGTAAGAGGGATAGACGAAGCCGTCGAGGTCGTTCTCGCCGTTTTTGCAGATGCGCTTGACGCCGGTGTCGTACACGGCCTTGAGGAAGCTGTTGCCGTAGTCGAAGAAGTAGGTGCCGCGCTTGTGGAACTCCTCGATCAGCTCATAGTGGTGCTGCAGGGACTTGTCCACCAGCTTGCGGAAGTCCTCGGGATCCTTGTCGAGCATCTCGGTGCGCTGCGCGAACGTGAGGCCCTGCGGGCAGTAGCCGCCGTCGTAGGGCACGTGGCAGGAGGTCTGGTCGCTCATCAGGTCGACGTGGATATTCTCCTTCAGGAGATACTCCAGCAGGTCGACCACGTTGCCGTGGTAGGCCACGGCGCAGCCCTTTCCTTCTTTCTGGTGCTCGAGCGCGATCTTCACCGCCTCGGCCAGATCGCTGGTCACATGGGTGACCCAGCCCTGCTCGAAACGGGTCTTGATGCGGCTTTCGTCGACTTCCGCGATGATCGAGGCGACGCCGACGATGACCGCGGCCTTGCCCTGCGCGCCGCTCATGCCGCCGAGGCCGGAAGACACGAAGAGCTTGCCGGCGAGGTTGCCGTCCTGCGGGATGCCGAGCTTGAGGCGGCCGGCGTTGAGGAGGGTGTTGAAGGTGCCGTGCACGATGCCCTGGGGCCCGATGTACATCCAGCCGCCGGCGGTCATCTGGCCGTAGTTGGCCACGCCCAGCGCGGCGGCGCGGTTGAAGTTGGCCTGGCTGTCAAAGGTGCCGACCATGAGGCCGTTGGTGATGATGACGCGCGGGGCCAGCTTGTGGGAATGGAACAGGCCCAGCGGGTGGCCGGACATGACGACGAGGGTCTGCTCATCGGTCAGCTGCTCCAGGTATTTCTTGATGAGGCGGTACTGCATCCAGTTCTGGCAGACCTGACCGGTCTCGCCGTAGGTCACCAGCTCGTAGGGATAGAGCGCCACGTCAAAGTCGAGGTTGTTATCGATCATGACCTGGATGGCGCGGCCCTCGATGCACTTGCCCTTGTACTCGTCGATCGGCTTGCCGGTCAATTTGCCTTCCGGGCGGAAGCGATAGCCGTAGATGCGGCCGTGCTCTTCGAGTTCCTGCGCGAATTCCTTCGCCATCTGGGCGTGGTGATCGGGGTGGATGTAGCGCAGGGCGTTTTTGATGGCGAGCGCCTTGTCCGCTTCGGACAGATGCGCCTCGCGGCGCGGGGCGCGGCGGTAGCTCGGGTCCATGGTCGGATAGGGCGGCAGCTCGTAGTCCAGCTTGATGGTCATGGCTTCTTCGGCCAGAATGCTCATAGCGGGTTCCTCACTTTCCTAATCGTATATTCCGTTCCCCACAGGGGATGATGTCTATCCATCAGTATAGCACAAAAAGCGGAAATGTACAGGGAGAAAGTGAGAAGCGGGGAATGGGGAATTGAAATTGCCCTGCATCGGGAGTATAATGATTTCAGTCAAAAAATACCACACGGGAGGATCTTTTTTATGGCAAAGCTCGTAGAATGCATCCCCAACTTCTCCGTCAGCAAGGAGCGCGACGAGGCCGTGTTCCAGGGTCTGGTGGACGTGGCCAATTCCGTGCCCGGCTGCACCCTCTTCGACGTGCAGACCGACGGCAGCCACAACCGCTGCGTGTTCACGATGATCGGCTCGCCGGAGGCCATCGAGGAGGTCGCCTTCCGGCTCACCAGGCAGGCCGTCGAGACCATCGACATGCGAAAGCACGTGGGGCAGCACCCGCGCATGGGCGCCGTCGACGTCATCCCCTTCGTTCCGCAGAAGGACGTGAGCATGGAGGAGTGCGTCGAACTCTCCCGCCGCGTGGCCAAGCGCGTCTGGGAGGAGCTGCAGCTGCCCTCCTTCCTGTACGAGGATTCCGCCACCCGCCCGGAGCGGCGCAATCTGGCCGCCTGCCGCAAGGGCCAGTTTGAGGGCATGCCCGAAAAGCTCCTGGAGCCCGACTGGGCGCCCGACTTCGGCGAGCGGAAGATCCATCCCACCGCCGGCATCGTCGCCATCGGCGCGCGCATGCCGCTCATCGCCTTCAACATCAATCTCTCGACCTCCGATCTGGAGATCGCCAAGGCCATCGCCAAGGCCATCCGCGGCTCCTCCGGCGGCTTCAAATACTGCAAGGCCATCGGCATCATGCTCGAGGACCGGAACATCGCCCAGGTCTCGATGAACATGGTCAACTACGAGGGTACGCCGCTGTACTACGCGTATGAGATGGTGCGCGCGCTGGCCGAGCGCTACGGCGTACACATCATCGGCTCGGAGCTTGTCGGCCTCACGCCTGCCAAGGCGCTGGTGGACTGCGCTGAATATTATCTCAAGCTCGAGAATTTTGACTGCCGGAAGCAGGTCATGGAATATCACCTGATCGACATGAACAACTGAGGAGGCGCCGATATGAAGCTTTCTGAGATGACCGTCTCCGCCTTCGCGGAGCTGCTGGCCTCCGAAGCGCCCGCCCCCGGCGGCGGCTCGAGCGCGGCGCTGTCCGGCGCGCTGGGCGCGGCGCTGACCGCGATGGTCGGCTGCCTGACGCGCTCGAAGAAAAAATACGCGGACTTCGCGCCCTTCGCCGCCGAGGCGGAGGAAAAGGAGCAGGCGCTGCGGGCGCGGCTGCTGGACGTGATGGACCGCGACACCGAGGCTTTCCTTCGCGTCAGCGCCGCCTTCGGCCTGCCGAAGGAGACCCCCGAGGAAAAGGCCGCCCGCTCGGCCGCCATCCAGACGGCGCTGAAGGGCTGCACCGAAACGCCGATGGAGATGATGCGCCTGTGCGATGATGCGCTGACGCTGACCGAGGCGCTGCTGACGAGAGGCTTCAACGACAGCGCGGCGAGCGATCTGGGCGCTGCCGCGCTGAGCCTGAAGGCCGGCATCCAGGGCGCGTGGCTGAACGTGCTCATCAACATCGGCTCGATCAAGGACGAAGATTTCACCGCCGCCTGCCGCGCCGAGGGCGAGGCGCTGCTGGCCCACGCCCTGCCTCTGGCGGATAATGTTTACGCCCGCGTGCTCCAGATGATCGAAGGATAAAAAGGCCTATTGTTCACTTTCTCTTTGAGCGCCAAAGAGAAAGTGAACCGAAAGAGAAAGGCGCCAAAGGGGGATTCCGTATTCCCCCTTTGGAATCCCCTTGAAACGGCCAAAGAGGAGGCAAACCTCCTCTTTGGAAACTCCTCCCGCCGTCAACGCCGCAACCGCCGTGCGCAGCTGCCGCCGGAGAAACAACGAAAAGCAGAGGATTCTTCCGAATCCTCTGCTTATTTACTGTGCGAGGCAATCCAAATCTGAACCAGTTTTGTTTCGCATGGGGCGGTGCCGGAGGGGATTGGGTATTCCCTCCGGCCTATTTGAGCGAAGCGGATCTTTGCCAGCCGCAGGCTGGCCATCAGAAAAAGGGGCAATCTGAATCCGAACCGGCGCATAATACCAAATCGGAGGATCCCCGTGAATCCTCCGATTTGGAAAGGAAGAAGGACTCAGCGGATGTGCAGTTTTCGCGGCTCTTACGCAAACCGCGGAAACGGAACGGAGCTGAGTTCTTCTGACGTGGCAAATCACGCTGATAATGATACCAAATGCACCCCGGGGTCAAGGCGGGGTGCATTTTTTGAGGGTGGGGTGCATTTGCGTTGGGTGGGGTGCATTACTATAAAAGTTTCATCACTTCTTTTGCCTTCAACACACGTCCCATGGACACAACCTTGTTATCGACCATCAGCGCTGGGGTACTCATAATGCCGTATTCCATGATTTTGGCCATGTCGGTGATGTACTCGATTTCAGCTTCGATTCCTTTTTCGGCAACCGCCTCTTTTACTGCCGCCAAAAGATTCTCACAGTTGCGGCATCCGCCGCCTAAAACCTTGATGTTCATGGATGATCCTCCTGTCAGATGAAGATATATTGGAAGGCGTTGAAGCCGTATCCAATGATGATAATGCCGATCATACAAATCACAATGAATGTGACGAGCAACCTCGGTTTGACAGCCTTGCGCAGCATGATGAGCGAGGGCAGGCTCAGTGTCGTGACCGCCATCATGAAGCTGAGGATCGTGCCCAGCAGCGCACCTTTCCCCAGCAGCGCCTCAGCTACCGGGATCGTGCCGAAGATATCTGCATACATGGGCACGCCTACAAGCGTTGCCAGTACCACGCCGAAGGGATTGCGGCTGCCCAGCACCGCCTCCACCCAGCTTTCAGGAATCCAGTTGTGGATAACTGCACCGATGCTCACGCCGATAAGAATGTACGGAAAGACTTTCTTGAAGGTGGAAAAGACCTGATCTCTGGCATAAACCATACGGTCAAGAATCGTCAGATCCGGAGCTTCAAGGCTGACGCTCGAATTGGCATTGTGTATAAAGTCTGCCACCTGGTCTTCCATGTGCAGCTTCTCAATCAGCGTTCCGCCGAGGACGGCGATCACCAGCCCCAGCACCACATAGGCCACGGCAATTTTGACGCCGAAAATGCTCATCAGCAGAACGAGGCTACCGAGATCCACCATCGGGGAGGAAATCAGGAACGAGAAGGTCACGCCCAGCGGCAAGCCGGCGCTCGTAAAGCCCATGAAGATCGGGATGGACGAGCAGGAGCAGAACGGCGTCACAGTGCCAAGCAGCGCCCCGACGATGTTGGCTCCGAGCCCGTGGAAGCGGCCCAAAATGCGCTTACTACGCTCCGGCGGAAAGAAGCTCTGAATGTAGGAGATGATGAAGATCAGCATACAAAGCAGGATCGTGATCTTGATGACGTCATAGATAAAAAACTGTATGCTGCCGCCCCAGCGGGTGGCGGTATCCAGACCGAGCGCGCTCAGCCCCTTGCCAATCAGGACATTGAGCCACTTCATACCGAGGATCTGATTCTGAATGATCTTGCCCATAAAACACAACCTTCCATCGAAACATTTAATTTTTTCAATATAATGAGTTCGGATTAAGCCGACGCAGGAAACGTCGGCTCAATCACAGCAGCTTTTTTGACGGCAGATGCAGTCCGGCTTATCCTCGAACATCCGGCCAAGTGTCTGATGCATCGAGGCAAGTGCCTCGTTGTTGAGGGAGTAGTATATGTTTTTCCCTTCCCGCTTCTGCTTCACGATCCCGGCCTCGCTCAGCACCTTCATGTCGTGGGACAGCGTGGGCTGAGTGATATGAAATTCCTCCAGGATCTTGCAGCCGCACAGTTCTCCGCAAGAGAGCATATCCACGATCCGCAACCGCTTGGGATCGGACATGGCCCGCAGCATTTTCGCGGTGTCGATATAGACCTGTTCCATGCACTTCCCTCACATTCAAAATATTCTATATGTAGAGTAACACACTTATAGAAATTTGTCAATGTGTATTTTTCTCCAACTGCTTTTCATACACGATATGCCGTATATGAAAAGGGACCCTGATCGTATCATAATCAGAGTCCCTTTATAAGAAATGGTGCGGGTAACAGGACTTGAACCTGCACGGTTGCCCACTGGAACCTAAATCCAGCGTGTCTGCCAATTCCACCATACCCGCAAAAGGAAAACAAAAGAAAAAGTCTGTTGCTTTCTCGCAACAGACTTTTTTTGGAGCGGGCAACGAGGCTCGAACTCGCTACCTCCACCTTGGCAAGGTGGCGCTCTACCGGATGAGCTATGCCCGCATCAGCAACAGTGATAGTGTACCACAAATTGCTGATTTGTCAAGAATTATTTTCCTCTTCCTCGCCGTTCAGGGCTCGGGGCTCGGTTCCGGCGCTTCCGAGGGAAGGGGCGTTTCCGCCGGCTCCTCCGTGGGCGGGGCGCTCTGCTCCGGCTCCTCCGTCGGCGCGGGCGTTTCCGCCGGCTGCGGCGCGGGCGCGCGCTCCTGGCCGGTCAGCGTCCAGTAATCCAGGCCGCCGGCGCAGATGGCGTAGGACGAGGTGTCCCAGCGGTAGAGCGTCCACATGCTCTCGTCGTTGAGCAGGAAGCCGCTGCCGATCCCGTCGCGGATGCAGGCCGTCAGATCCACGTGGTAGTGCTGGCCGTCCAGCTCGATGATGTTCCAGAAATGCTCCTGCCGCTGGCGCAGTCCCTCCACGATCTGGCAGGGGATGTGCTGTTGCGAGCACAGCAGCACATAGGCCAGGGCCAGGCCCTCGCTGTCCGCCTGCCCGGCGATCAGCGCGTCCCAGGCGCTGTTATGCCCGCTGAGCGCGGTCAGCTCGCAGTTTTCGCTCAGGTACGCTGCCAGCGCGAGCGCGCGCATGCCGTCGCTGCGGTCGGCGCCAAGAAGCGCCTCGCTGTCAAAGGCGGACAGCTCCGCGCGCCGCTCGCGCAGCGTCTCGTCGTCCATGCGGTAGTCCAGCTCGATATCGTACAGGCGCTGCCGCCCGGCGCCGCTGTACATGTACACGTCGGCCAGCGGTGCAACGGCCGCGCAGGCGGGATCGGCGCGGTAGACCGCGCTGACCAGGTCGTCCATCGCGTCGGCGCTGTAGCGGCTGTTGCCGATCAGGATGACCAGGCGGCGGCTGTCACTTTCCATGGCGGCGTGCAGGATCTTTTCCAGGCCCGCGGCGTAGTTGAGCTGCAGCACTTCGCCCACCGGCAGCGCGGATTCGGCGTAGTCGATGTGCACATCGGCCTCGTCGTGGGTGACGATGTGCGAGATCTCAAAGCGCGCGTTCTGCACACAGTAGGCCCAGAGCGCGTCCGCGCGGTGCATGGTGCCGCAGGCGGCCTCAAGGTCGGCGCGGGGATCGCCCGCATATTCCGAGTCGAAGGCGATGCGCCGTTCGCTCTGCCCGGCATAGACCATGTCCAGCAGCTCCGCCCGGAGCTCGTTGCCATCCGCCACGGTCACCTTGCCCGCAGGCAAGGTCTCTCCCTGCGGCGGCGCCGGGAAGCTGACATCCGTCTCGTGGTAGTAGTCCGCCCGATAGATGCTGCCGCAGCCGGACAGCAGCCCGGCCAGCAGGCACAGCAGCAGGACCAGCGCGGTCTTTCTCATCAGCGCACCTCCGCGATATTGCCGAAGCCGTTGCCGAACACGTTTTTCGCGTCGGTCATGATGACGAAGGCCTGCTCGTCGATGCTGCGCACCAGGCGGCGCAGCTCCGGGATCTGGTTGCGCTTGACGACGCACAGGATGACGTGCTTTTTCCGGTGGGAGTAGGCGCCCTCGCCCTCCAGCACGGTCACTCCGCGGTGAACGCGCCCGGAGGTGATCTCCTGGATGAGGGCCTCGCTGTTTTCACTGATGATATAGCAGACGCAGGAGTTGTCGAGACCGTAGAGCAGCAGGTCGATCACCTTGGTGGAGACGTACATCGCGATCAGCGAGTACATGGCGCTCTCGTAGTTGTGGGCGCTGAGGATCGCCGCGTAGAGGACGATCACGGCCACGTCGACGACGAGCATCACGGTGCCGAAGTTGAGGTAGTTCCAGCGCTGGCGCAGGAGCTTGATGACGATGTCCATGCCGCCGGTGGTGGCGCCGACGGAGAAAATGATGCCCATGCCCGCGCCCTTCAGCACGCCGCCGATCACGGCGCCGAGCATCGGGTCGTTCGTCGCAACGTAATTCGTCACGGCGGCCAGATCGACAAATACGCTCGTCAGCAGCATGCCGATCAGCGAGCCGATCAGAAAGTCCAGGCCGAAGTGCCGCCAGGCGATCAAAAACAGCGGCACGTTCATCATGATCGTCAGCACGCCGACGGGCAGGCCGCTGATCGCGTTGATGACCATGGCGATGCCCATCACGCCGCCGCTGATGATGCGGTTGGGATAGCAGAAAAACTGAAAGCCGAGGGCATAGATGACCGCGCCGAGCACGATCAGCAGGTATTTTTTCGCCAGGCGCAGCGCGCGGCTGTCTTTCCAGGATTTCGTTTCGCTCATGCCTCAGTCCTCCATCAGGCTCAGCTGTTCCTCGCCGCGGTCCTCCGGGCGCAGCAGCGCGCCGGCGGCGGGCAGGGTACGCACGCGGTAGCGGGAGACGTTTTTGATGCTGCTGTCCGTGAGGAAGCAGGCCTCGGTCAGCTTGCGGCCCTTCTTGAGCGCCATCACGCCCACGCCCTGGGTCGTGCGGCTGGTCTTGGGCTGCAGCAGCGAGGAGTGGAAGACCAGCGCGCGCTCGACGCCCGCGGTGCAGACGATGTCCTGCTCCTCCTTCAGCTGCAGCAGTGAGACCACCGGGCTCTTGTCCGAGCAGGCGCCGACCAGCTTTTTGCGGCGGGTCTTGGTCTCGTAGGCCGACAGCGGCACGCGCGCGGCCTTGCCGTTTTCGAAGAAGAAGAGCAGCTCGCCCCTGTAGTCGCCGGGGTCGAGCATCGTGAGCACGCTCTCGCCCTCGTCCATCTCCAGGCGCGTCGGCAGATAGAGGCCGAGGGCGCTGGCCTTGGTCTCCTCGAGCTCGGCGATGCGCACCTTGTACATCTGCTGCCGGTCGGTGAGGATCAGCAGCTCGCCGCGGTTCGAGGCCTCAAAGCTCAGCCGCAGGCTGTCGCCGTCCTTGTATTTGTGCTCGCCGCTCATGCGCAGGCTCTGGGCGGTGATTTTTTTCAGATAGCCCTCGCGCGACAGGAACAGCGTCACCGGGTAGTCCGGCACGCTCTCCTGCTCGTCAAACTCCTCGATCTCGTCGGCGTAGACGATCGGCGAGCGGCGCGGGCTGGGGTATTTCTTGATGATCGCGCGCAGCTCCTCGATGATGAGGCTCTTGATGCGCCGGCGGCTCTGGAGCGTGGCCTCCAGATCCTCGATGGCGGCCTCGAGCTCCTCGGTCTCGGCGGTGCGCTTGAGGATGTACTCGCGGTTGATGTTGCGCAGCTTGATCTCCGCCACGAACTCCGCCTGCACCTGGTCGATGCCAAAGCCCATCATCAGGTTGGGCACGACTTCGCTCTCCAGTTCGGTCTCGCGGATAATGGCGATGGCCTTGTCGATGTCCAGCAGGATGCGGCCGAGGCCCTGCAGCAGGTGCAGCTTTTCCTTTTTCTTCTGCAGCTCGTGGAAGATGCGGCGGCGCTGGCTCTCCATGCGCCAGGCCGTCCACTCCTCCAGGATCTCGCGCACGCCCATCACGCGCGGGCTGCCGCCCACAAGGATGTTGAAGTTGCAGGGGAAGGCGTCCTGGAGCGTGGTCATCTTGAAGAGCTTCTGCATGAGCTTGTCGGGATCGACGCCGCGCTTGCAGTCAATGGCGAGACGCAGACCGCTCAGGTCGGTCTCGTCGCGCATGTCGTTGATCTCGCGGATCTTCCCCGCCTTGATGAGCTCGGCCACCTTGTCGATCACGGCCTCGGAGGTCGTGGTGTAGGGCAGCTCGTAGATCTCGATGATGTTCTCCTTCGGCAGGAAGCGCCAGCGGGCGCGCACCTTGAAGCTGCCGCGGCCGGTGAGGTAGATGTTCTCCATCTCGCGCCGGTCGTAGATGATCTCGCCGCCGGTGGGAAAATCCGGCGCGGGCAGCGTGGTCATCAGCTCGCAGGCCGGGTCCTTGAGGTACTGGATCGTCGTCTCGCAGACCTCGGTGAGGTTGAAGCCGCAGATGGTGCTGGCCATGCCGGCGGCGATGCCGGTGTTGGCGGAGACCAGCACGTTCGGGAAGGCCGTGGGCAGGAGCGTCGGCTCCTGCATGCTGCCGTCATAGTTGTCGGTAAAGTCCACGGTGTCCTTGTCGATGTCGCGGAAGACCTCGGCGCAGATCGGCGCGAGCCGTGCCTCGGTGTAACGGGAGGCGGCGTAGCTCATGTCGCGCGAAAAGACCTTGCCGAAGTTGCCCTTGGAGTCGACAAAGGGCGTCAAAAGCGCGCCGTAGCCGACCGACAGGCGCACCATCGTCTCATAGATGGCCGCGTCGCCGTGCGGGTTGAGGCGCATCGTCTGGCCGACGATGTTGGCGCTCTTGGTGCGCGCACCGCCCAGCAGGCCCATCTTGTACATCGTATACAGGAGCTTGCGGTGCGAGGGCTTGAAGCCGTCGATCTCCGGGATCGCGCGCGAGACGATGACCGACATGGCGTAGGGCATGAAGTTTGTCTCCAGCGTCTCGGTGATCGGCTGCTCCAGCACGGAGGCGTGCAGGCCGACGACGTTGGGGTTGTCGTATTTCTTCTGTTCGGGTTCTTTTTTCTTTGCCATGGCTGATTCCTTTTACTTCAGTGTTTTCGGCTCCCTTCCGCAGAAGGGAGCTGTCACGGAGAGCGCAACGATCCGTGACTGAGGGTTTCTCTCTTACGAATTTCAAGATCGATTTGCTCACAAACACCGCGAAAGCTGTCCCAGATCGCGTTGTTCGGAAATCGAATCACGGAGATGCCTCTTTCCGCCAGCACCGCTGTCCGTCTTAAGTCATATTCCCGGCCGGTTTCCTCATAGTGCTGGCTTCCGTCTAATTCAATAGCGAGCTTCAAACTGGGGCAATAAAAATCCAAAATATAGCTTCCGATCGGATGTTGTCGAATGAAACGTGCCGGAGCAGTCCGAAGATAATCGTACCACAAATGACGCTCTTCTCGGGTCATCTCTTTTCGAAGCACGCGGGCTCGTCGTTTCATTTCGCTGCTGTACATCCGTAGTCTCCCAAAGTCCTTTCTGATTTACAAAGGAGTAACCCTCCGGCCTCGCTTCGCTCGCCACCTCCCTTTTGAGAAAGGGAGGCTGTTTTGGCTCCCTTCCGCGGAAGGGAGCTGTCGCGGAGAGTGCAGCGATCCGCGACTGAGGGTTTCTCACGGTCTGGCTGTATACGTTCCCGGTCAAGAGTAACCCTCCGGCCTCGCTTCACTCGGCCACCTCCCTTTTGAGAAAGGGAGGCTGTGCGTGGCTGATTATTTCTTCCCCTTGATTTTATTGCCGGTGGTCAGGCTCCGCTTGCAGCGCGGACAGGTCGTCGCGTTCCAGAGGCCGAAGATCACCATTTTACCGCAGTGCGGACAGCGGCAGCGGACCGCCGCGACCGTGAAGATGCTGACAAACAGCACCAGCGTCAGAATCGCCAGCGCGCCCTGCAGCGGCGTGCCCTCGCCGGCCATCAGAGAAGCCAGGCAGGTACCCACGGACAGCAGGGCCAGGATCTTGGCGGCCTGCCGCCCGGATTCGAATTTGCTCTTTTTCATGCTTTGCACCCCACACAATCACGAGATGTCCGCCAGATCGAGATACTGGCTGCCGAATTCGGCGATGTGGTCCTTGCGCCCGCTCAGATCGTCGCCCAGCAGCAGCTCGAAGACCGCGGCCATGCGCTCGGCGTCCTCCGGCATCACCTTGATGAGCCGCCGCGTCGCCGGGTTCATCGTCGTCATCCACATCATGTCCGGGTCGTTTTCGCCCAGACCTTTGCTGCGGCTGATCGTAGCCTTCGCGCCGCCGAGGGAATCGAGGATCTCGGCCTTCTCGCGCTCGGAATAGGCAAAGTACGTCTTCCCCTTGCAGCCGATCTCGTACAGCGGCGACTCCGCGATGTACACAAAGCCCTCGCGGATGAGCGTGGGTGCGAGGCGGTAGAGCATCGTGAGGATCAGGGTGCGGATGTGGTAGCCGTCCACGTCCGCATCGGTGCAGATGATGATCTTGCTCCAGCGGAGGTTGTCGAGGTCGAAGGTCTGCAGGTCCTTGGTGTGCTTGTCCTTGACCTCCACGCCGCAGCCGAGCACCTTCAGCAGGTCCGTGATGACCTCGCTCTTGAAGATGCGCACGTAATCCGCCTTCAGGCAGTTGAGGATCTTGCCGCGCACCGGCATGATGCCCTGAAACTCCGCGTCGCGCGAGAGCTTGCAGGCGCCCAGAGCCGAATCGCCCTCGACGATGTAGATCTCGCGCTTCTCCGGATCGCGGCTGCGGCAGTCGACGAACTTCTGCACGCGGTTGGAGATGTCGATGGAGCCGGAGAGCTTCTTTTTCATGCCCTGGCGGGCGCGCTCGGCCGTCTCGCGGCTGCGCTTGTTGACCAGCACCTGCTCGGCGATGCGGTCGGCATCGCTCTTGTTCTCGATGAAGTAGACCTCCAGCTGCTCCTTGAAGAACTCGGTCATCGCCTGCTGGATGAAGCGGTTGTTGATGGCCTTCTTGGTCTGGTTTTCATAGGAGGTCTGCGTGGAAAAGCAGTTGGTCACCAGCACGAGGCAGTCCTGCACGTCCTGGAACTTGATGGCTGTCTCGTTTTTCTGGTACTTGCCGATCTTTTTGATGTAGGCGTCGATGGCGGAGACGAAGGCGCTGCGCACGGCCTTGTCCGGCGCGCCGCCGTTTTCCAGCCACGAGGAGTTATGGTAGTACTCCAGCGCCGTGACCTTGTTGGAAAAGCAGAAGGCGGCCGACAGGCGCACCTTGTATTCGGGCTTGTCCTCGCGGTCGCGGCCGCGGCGCTCGGCCTGGATGAACTCCGGCGCCGTCAGCGCGCCCTCGCCGGCGATCTCGGCCACATAGTCGCGGATGCCGTTTTCGTAGCAGTATTCCTCGGTCTCGAAGCTCTTGCCGTGCTGCAGCTTCAGCCTGAAATGCACGCCCGCGTTCACCACGGCCTGCTTGCGCAGCGTGTCGCGGAAGTAATCGGCCGGGATGTCGGTCTCGGTGAAGACCTCGCGGTCGGGCAGCCAGCGGATCGTGGTGCCGGTCTTTTTGCGGTCGGCGGGCTGGACGGACAGCTCCTGTCCCTTTTTGCCCACGACCTTGCCCTTTTTGAAGTGCAGGTCGTAGCGATTCCCGTCGCGCCAGACGGTGACGTCCATGTATTCGGAGGCGTACTGCGTGGCGCAGGAGCCCAGGCCGTTGAGGCCGAGGGAGTATTCGTAATCGCCGCCGTCGGCGTTCTGGTACTTGCCGCCGGCATAGAGCTCGCAGAACACCAGCTCCCAGTTGAAGCGCTTTTCGTTGGGGTTCCAGTCCATCGGGCAGCCGCGGCCGAAGTCCTCCACCTCGATCGAGCCGTCCTCGAAGGCGGTGAGGGTGATCTGGTCGCCGTAGCCCTCGCGCGCCTCGTCGATCGAGTTGGAGAGGATCTCAAACACGGCGTGCTCGCAGCCGTCCAGCCCGTCCGAGCCGAAGATCACACCCGGGCGCTTGCGGACGCGGTCGGCGCCCTTGAGCTGGGAAATGCTGTCGTTGCCGTAGGATACGCTGCTTTTTGTCATAAATGTTACCCTTTTACCATATCTTGTATTGATTATGAGACATATTTCGTCTATTTTAGCTTATATAGTATACAGCAGTCCGCGCGCTTTTTCAAGTCCCGCCGCCCCGCTTTGGTCTTTTCCACAGAATAATCAACAGGCAAAGCGGTTTTCCACAGCATTTCAGATATAAGGGGTCAGACCACGCGGCGTTTCGGCCGCCTGTGAGTGAGACTGGATCTGACAGACTGGATCTGTGATTGTTTTTTCTTTTGGAATTGGGTTTGTGATTGGGTTTGGATTTGTATTTGGTAAGTTACGTAAATAAAGATGACGGTCGTAAGCCAGAGCCAGGGTCTCCGCGCTCTTTCGCGTCCCCTGTTCGCTCAGCTCCAGCCAGACCTCGAAATCCGGGCAATCCCCGCGCTCCATGTACTTCTCCGCCTCGCGCAGAAAACGGTTGTACTGGTTTTGCAGACACTTTTTCTCATAGCGCTGCCTGTCACAGTGGATGTGATCGCGCATGGCCGCCCAGGCGACCTGTTCCTCCGGGCTCTGCGGCTCCGGCGGCGTTCCCTCCGCCATATAGTCCAGCATCCCCAGCAGCAGCCGCTTCACCTGCTCCGGGGTCAGCGCTGCGAAAAGGTCGCGGCTGTTCGTATACAGCATCAGGCCGGGCAGCTCCCTCTGTCTCTTTTCGGTCGGTTTATTCATGGTATCAAGCCCCCTTCGCCTTATCCATAGCGGCGCGGCGGGGAAAAAACAATGACATCTTTCGCTCATGCAGAAAGCGGGCTGCAGATCTGCAGCCCGCTCCGTGCCGGATATTTTCTTTTTCCCGGAAAACTCTCCGGCGCTTGACAAGACGTCGTTTTGGTTGTATTTCTATAGCAGAATAGAAGGTCGACAGCCGGGCGCTCTCTTTTTCCCGCGCCCCGGCGCCTTGTCCGAGAATAGTATGTGCAGGGCGCGCCGATCTACACAGGCAAGTTTTTCCGCCGGAAAGGACGGTTTCATGAATCTGTTTTCCTACAGCACGCTGACGGTCGTCGCCGCGGTCGTCGGTATCCTGCTGCTTCTGCGCATTTTCACACGGCCGCTCAAAAAAATCGTCAAATTCATTTTGCACGCCGTATTCGGCTTTCTGCTGCTGTTTCTGGTCAATTACTTCGGCGCTTCCCTCGGCGTCTATCTGGAGCCGACCCTGGTCAACTGCCTGGTCTCCGGCTTCATCGGCATCCCCGGCGTGCTGATCCTGCTTGCGATCCATTATCTATTATAAACGAAAAGATCCTCCTTCCGAAGAAGGAGGATCTTTGATTTACAGGCTTTCGATCAAGGCGGGAAGCTCGGAGAGAGACCGGATCTCATAGTCCGGCACGATGCCCGCGCGGCCAGGTTTGCCTTTGGGATTGAACCAGCAGGTCTGGATCCCCGCGTTGAGGCCGCCGCGGATGTCCGAGGTCAGGCTGTCGCCCACCATCAGCGCACGCGCCGGGTCAAAGCCCGGGATGCGGGCAAAGCAGGCCTCGAAAAACTCCCTCTGCGGCTTGACCGCGCCCAGCTCCTCGGAAATGAAAATGCCCTTGAAATACGGCTCGATGCCCGCGCTGGCGATGCGGCTGTGCTGCACGCTCTTCACGCCGTTGGAGGCCAGATACAGGTCGTGCACAGGCGCGAGTGTTTTCAGCAGCTCCTCCGCGCCGGGGATGAACCAATGGCCGAAGTGCAGCAGACCCTCATAGCGCTCGGTGGCCTCCTGCCCGCTCAGCGAAAGGCCCAGCTCCTCGAACAGCAGCTCAAAGCGCCGCCGGAGCACCTCGTCGCGCGTCATTGCTCCGTCCTCGAGCTGCTCCCAGCAGTAAATATTCAGCTCATCATAGCGCTGCAGCACGTCCTCCGTGGGCTCGATGCCGCGCTCAGAGAGCGTCCGGCTCAGCGCGCATCGCTGCGCCATGGTGAAATCCAGGATCGTGTTGTCCAGATCCAGGAAAATGCTCCATTTCTGTCTGTCTGCCATGGTGTCACTCCAGCTTCAGCGTTTTGAGCGCCTCGGAAATCTCCTCGAAGCGCATCCCGCGCGAGGCCTTTACCAGCACCGCGTCCCCCTTCCGGAGCTGCCGCGGCAGATCAGCGATCAGTTCTTCGCGGTTTACATAATGTATTCCTTCCGCTGCCTTCGCCGTCTCTTCGGACAGCGGGCCGCAGGCCAGGACCAGCGCCACACCTTTTTCTTTTGCATAGCGCCCGAGCGCCGCGTGCATGGCGGGCGAATCCTCGCCCAGCTCCAGCATATCGCCGAACACGCACACATGCCTGCCCGGCAGCTGCAGCAGGGAATCCACGCCGCTGCGGCAGGAATCGGGATTGGCGTTGTAGCAGTCGTCGATCAGCGTCAGGCTGCCCGTGTCCGTCACCGCACCGCGGCGGCCGACCGTCTCGTAGGATGCCACGCCCGCCGCGATCTCCGCGTCCGTCAGGCCGAAATACATGCCCACGGCAGTGCCCGCAAGGGCGGCATAGACCATGTGCTTGCCGAAGGCCGGGATCTCGACCGGGATGCGGCGCGCGCCGGACACAATGTCACAGGCCGTGCCGCCGTCCGGCAGCAGGCTTATCTTCTCCGCGCGCACGCCGCAGTGTTCGCCGAGGCCGAAGAGGATCTTTTTCTGGCGGCAGTTCAGGCCGCGCAGCTTGTCGTCGTCGCCGTTGACGAAGACCGGCGCATCCGCGTCCATCTCCTGCAGCATCTCGCCCTTGGCGCGCAGCACGCCGTCACGGTCGTGCAGAAATTCCAGGTGCGCGCTGCCGATCACGGTGTACACCGCCGCCGTCGGCTTTGCCATCCGCGCCAGTTCCGTCATCTCTCCGAAGCCGGAGATGCCCATTTCCACCACGGCGGCCTCATCTTCGCTTGTGATGCGCGACAGGGTCATCGGCACGCCGATCTGGTTATTCAGATTGCCCTCGGTTTTGAGCACGCGCAGGCGCTGCGACAGAACCGCCGCGATCATCTCCTTGGCCGAGGTTTTGCCCACGCTGCCGGTGATGCCGATCACGGGGATTGAGAGCGTTGCGCGGTAGGCCGCGGCGAGGAGCTCGAGCGCGCGCTGCACGCTGTCCACCAGGATGATCGGCCGCGTCTCCCCTTCCGGCACGCGCTCGGCCAGGCAGCAGGCGGCGCCCCTGTCAAAGGCGGCGGCGATATAGTCGTGTCCGTCCACGCGCTCGCCCCGGTAGGCGACAAACAGATCGCCCGGACATACGGCGCGGCTGTCGATCACCGCGCGGCCCAGTTCGCGCTCGAAGCCGCCCGCGCCGCAAAGCTGTCCTCCGCAGGCGAGCGCCGCTTTTTGTATCGTCATGCCATCCATCGATGATCACCTCATTTTCGTTACGAGTATAGCATATGCGTCCCGGCGGCGCAAAGATTATTTTACGGAATCGAAAAAAGGTAGTGCAAGAGGAAAAGACTTGTGTTATAATGTGTCACCGTAATTGATTAGAAAAGGAATTGTGTCCTATGCACTATGTCGTGGTGGACTTGGAATGGAACCAGGCCATGAGCTCCAAATCCTCCGTTTTCAACAAGCTCCCGATCCATCTGCGGGGCGAGATCATCGAGATCGGCGCCGTCAAGCTCAACGAGGACTTCACGCCCGGCGAGGAATTCACCGTGGACGTCAAGCCCGTGTACTTCCGGCGCATGCACTACAAGGTCAAAAAGATCACCGGCTTTGACAAGGAGCGGCTGGCCCGCGGTCTGTCCTTCCCGGACGCGCTGGAGCAGTTCCGCGCCTGGTGCGGCGACGACGTGACCTTTATCACCTGGGGCTGCGACGACCAGGGCATTCTGGAGCAGAACATCATCATCCACGACCTCGACTGGGACTGGATCGCCGGCTGGGTCAACCTCCAGATGATCTACAACGTCCAGACGGGGCTGGACAAGAACCAGAAATCGCTCGCCAGCGCGATGGAGCACTTCGAGATCGAGCAGACCCGCGTTGCGCACGACGCGCTGGGCGACGCCTACAACACCGCCCTCGTCGGCGCGAAGCTGGATCTGAAAGAGGGCCTGCGCACCTATGAGGACGCCGGGCGCATCCTCGCCTCCCGCATGCCGAACTACAAGCCGCCCGAGGAGACGCTCGAGCCCGACACCCTCGCCCACGAGAGCTTGGAAGGCTTTGAGAGCAAGGCGGCCGCCTTTGCCGACGAGCGCGTGGCAAAGTTCCGCTGCCCTGTCTGCGGCGCAGAGCTGGAGGGTCTCAAGTGGGTCAACCAGGGCGACCAGCGCTACATGAACCTCTTCTCCTGCGCCGAGCACGGCGAATTTCTCGTGCGCGCCCGCTTCCGCAAGTATGCCGGGCAGGAAACCTGGACCGTCAACCGCCTCGTGTACGAGGCCGACGAGGAGATGCGCGACTTCTACAAGAGCAAAGCCGCCCTGGCCCGCCGCCGCGGGCGCGGGCACTCGGCAAGAAAAAAACGTCAGTCCTGAGGGGCTGACGTTTTTTTCTTGCTTTTTTATGTTCTTTAAAGTTGGATTAAGTTTGCGCTTCTATGATGGGCACAGAAACAAGGAAGGAGGAAGCCCCATGGAAGCGACCTGCAGCTTCAAACGCATTGAAAAGAAATACCTGCTCTCCGAGCAGCAGTATGAGGCGCTGTTTCGCCGGATCGGCGGCCACCTGACGCCGGACACCTACGGCCGCAGCACGGTGCTGAGCCTGTACCTGGACACGCCGGACCACCGCATCATCCGCCAGTCCATCGAGGCGGCGGACTACAAGGAAAAGCTCCGCCTGCGCAGCTACGGCACGGCCGCGGCGGATTCCGCCGTGTTTCTGGAGCTGAAAAAGAAGTTCGGCGGCGTGGTGTACAAGCGCCGCGCGGTGATGAGTCTCAGCGAAGCGGAAAAGTACCTCCGCACCGGGATCAAGCCCTTCGAGAGCCAGATCATGTCCGAGCTCGACTGGGCGATGCGCCTCTACGGCTGGCCGCAGGGCGCGATGCTGATCGCCTGCGAGCGCGAGGCCTGGTTCGACGGGGAGCATCCCGATCTGCGCCTGACCTTCGACCGGAACATCCGCTGCCGCGACACCGAGCTGCGGCTCGACCGCGGCTCCGCCGGAACGGCGCTGCTGCCCGAGGGGACGGTGCTGCTGGAGATCAAAACGGCGGGCGCCATGCCCCTATGGCTGGCCGACGCGCTGGACGCTGAGGGCATCCTGCCCGGCAGCTTCTCCAAATACGGCGCCGCCTACACCCGCAGCCTGATGAAGAATCCACACACTTTTTCCGTCATAGAAGGAGGAAAACAACATGTTGTCAATCTTTAGTTCGATCCTGACCGGGAGCTTCTCGGTCGGTCAGTATCTGCTGTGCCTGCTCGTCGCTGGCCTGTGCGGCGCGGTCGCCGCGCTGAGCCTGTCCCGCGAAAGCTCGGCCAGCCGCAGCTTTCTGATCTCACTGGTCGTGCTGCCGATCATCGTCACCACCGTGATCCTGATGGTCAACGGCAACGTGGGCACCGGCATCGCCGTGGCGGGCGCCTTCTCGCTGGTGCGCTTTCGCTCGGCGGCGGGCAAGGCGCGGGACATCTCCGCGATCTTCCTCGTGATGACGGCGGGCCTCGCCTGCGCCGCCGGTTACCTCGCCGTGGCGCTGCTGTTCACGCTGATCGCCTCCTGCGTGATGCTGCTCCTGTCGCGCATACCGATGCGCTGCGAGCGCTTTGCGGCGCTGCGCATCACGGTGCCGGAATCGCTGCACTTCGCCGACGCCTTTGACGATCTGTTTGAGCAGTACACCAAGAGCCGCAAGCTCGTCAAGGCAAAGACCTCCAACATGGGAAGTCTCTACAAGCTGGACTACAAAATCGAAATGAAGGATCCCGCCGCCGCGCAGGAGTTTCTGGACGCGCTGCGCTGCCGGAACGGGAATTTGGAAATCGCTCTCTTGAACGAAGCAGAAGGAGGAGAAGAATTATGAAGAAGTCTGTAAAAATCATCCTGGCGGGCGCTTTGGCGCTCTTTATGCTGGTCGGCTGCGGCGCAGCGCCCGCGACCTCGGCGGAAACACCCGCCGTTTCCTCTGCCGCGGAGACCGCGCAGAGCATGGAGATCGCTGCTTCCGCCGCGGAGGACGCCGTTTCCAAACGCGACGCCTCCGGCGAATACGACGCCGCCGCGGCGGTGCCGCTTGACCCGGACGGCGACCTGACGATCACAGCGGCCGGCGTGTACGTTCTCTCCGGCAGCTATGAGGGCATGATCGTCGTCGAGGCCGGCGAGGAGGACAAGGTGCAGCTGGTGCTGGATAACGCCGAGCTGACGAACGAAAACGGCCCCGCTATCTACGTCAAAAGCGCGGACAAGGTCTTTCTCACCGCGGCGGAGGGCACGGTAAACACGATCTCCGACGGCAAGGACTATACGCTCACGGACGAGGACACGACGCTGGACGCGGCCGTCTTCAGCAAGGAGGATCTGACCATCAACGGCGCGGGCAGCCTCACGATCAGCGGCAACTGCAAGCACGCAGTCGTCTCCAAGGACGATCTCGTGGTCACGGCGAAGGATCTGACGGTCAATGCCGCGAACGTCGGTCTGGCCGGCAAGGACTCGGTGACGCTCTCCGAAGCCGCGGTCAGCATCACAGCCGGCAGCGACGGCATCCGCTCCGAAAACGGCACGGACGCGGACAAGGGCTTCGTCTATGTGCTCGACTCTAAGCTCACGGTCGTCTCCGGCAAGGACGGCATCCAGGCGGAAACCGTCTTCCTCGCGGAAAACGCGGAAATCAGCATCACGGCGGGCGGCGGCAGCAGCGCGCGCAGCAGCGACGCCTCGGAATCCTACAAGGGGATCAAGGCCGGCGTCTCGGTCACAGTCAGCAGCGGCACTTATCAGATCGACGCGCTGGACGACGCGGTCCACACCAACGGCTCCGTCCTCATCAGCGGCGGCGACTTCACGCTCACCAGCCGCGACGACGGCATCCATGCCAACGAGAAGATCGAGATCTCCGGCGGCACGCTGGACATCACGGCCTACGAGGGCATCGAGGCGACTTACGTGCTCATCAGCGGCGGCGACATCACGATCGAGGCCTCGGACGACGGCATCAACGCCGCGCGCAAATCCTCGGCCTACACGCCGACCGTGGAGATCAGCGGCGGCACGGTGACGATCACGATGGGCCCCGGCGACACCGACGGCATCGACTCCAACGGAAACATCCTCATCAGCGGCGGCACGGTCAGCGTCAGCGGTCAATCCGCCTTTGACTACGACGGCAGCGGCAGCCTCACCGGCGGCACGGTCACTGTCAACGGCCAGCAGGTCAGCAGCCTGCCCAACCAGATGATGGGCGGCGGCATGGGCGGCTTCGGCGGCGGCATGGGCGGCGGCCCTGGCGGCGGCCCCGGCGGCGGCTTCGGCGGCGGACGCGGCGGGCGTCACTGATCCCGGCAGAAGCAAACGAAAAAGCAGGATCCGGATTTGCTCCGGATCCTGCTTTTTTTCATGACCGCTCATGCCAGCGGCAGCTCTGCCGTTACCGTCAGGGATAGTCCGTCCTCAGACTCGGCGTGGATTTTTCCCCTGTGCGCCTCCGTGACGGCCTTTGCGATCGCAAGGCCCAGGCCGAAGCCGCCGGACTCGGAATTGCGGGAGCGGTCCTCCCGGGCAAAGCGCTCGAACAGCCGGTCTGCGTTTCCCTTTTCCATCGGCGCACTGTCGTTTTTCACGCGCAGGCGGGCGTTTTTGCCGCTCTGTTCCAGCGTCAGCCGCACCTTGCCGCCCTCCGGCGAATACTTCATGGCGTTGTCCAGCAGGATGGAGACCAGCTTGGCCAGCGCCTTTTCGTCGCCGTTCAGACTCAGCCCGGGCGCGACCGAGGCCGAGAAATCTCTGCTTTTCGAGCGGGCCAGCGCCTGGAAGGACTGCGCCGTCTCGTCGACAAGCTCGGACAGCGACAGCTCCTGCACCTGCAGCGTGGGATTTTCCTCCTCCATCTTTGACAGGTAGATCAGGTCGCCCGTCAGCTCCGCGAGCCGCTGCGTCTGGCGGCGGATGTCGCTGATCCACTCGTTCTCGGCCTCGAGCTCGTTTTCCAGCACGTCCGCGTCGGCGCGGATGATCGTGATCGGCGTTTTCAGCTCGTGCCCGGCGTCGGTAATAAAGCGCTTCTGCTTTTTATAGCTCTCCGCGATCGGGCGCACGATGCGGCCGGAAAACAGCAGCAGCAGGAGAAAAACCGCGAGCGTACCCGCCAGCGAAATGCCGATGCTGGCAGTCAGGAAGCTGCGGAAGGTCGAAAGCTCGCGCTCGCAGTTGAGCAACACCAGCATGGTCTCGCCCTCGCCCTCCGTGCGGCGGTAACGGTAATCGCCGGCGAAGCCTCTGGTTTTCCCGGCGGCGTACACGTCTTCGGCCAGGGTCCGGGCTTCGTCCTCCGTCAGGGAGGCGAGATTGTCCAGATTCAGTTGGGTCAGGCTGCCGTCCGCGTCAAACCAGGCGGTAAAATAGCGGGACTGGTAGGCAAGCTCCCCATTGCCGCCGCGCCGAAGCGCAAAGAGGCCGCCCCGGCCCTCCCCCTCGGGAGGAGCAGGCGCGTCCGCGGGAAAATCCGGCTCCGCGGGCCGGTCCTGCTCCCGGAACATCTGACGCGGGAAGGATCCGCGATTATCCGAGAGGATCTGCAGCGTCTCATCCGCCTGCACGGTCAGGCTGCGGATATTGAGGACGTTGATCGCGCCGATCAATACCAGCAGCACCAGAAAGACCGCGGCGATCGCCGCCGCGAGGAACTTTTTTCGAAGCTTCCGGATCATGGGCTGACCTCCAGGAAATAACCCAGGCCGCGCTGGGCCTTGATGCCGATGTCCGCGCCGATCGCCTTGAGCTTTTTGCGCAGCATTGAGATATAAACCCAGACGATATTCAGCTCGGCCTCGCTGTCATAGCCCCAGATGCGGTCCATGAAGGTCTCGGTGGAGATGAGCTGGCGGGGGCTTCGCATCAGCATCTCCATCATCTGGAATTCCTTGCCCGCCAGCTTGCAGCTGCCGCCCGGACCGCTCAGCTCATAGCCGGCGCAGTCGAGCGTGACGGCGCCGAAGCGGAGGGTCTTGTCCGGCTGGACGGAGAGCACGCGCGTCATCGCGCGGATGCGCGCCAGCAGCTCCTTCATATCGAAGGGCTTGGTCAGGTAGTCGTTGGCGCCGCTGTCGAGCCCGGTCACCCGGTCGTCGATCTCGGCTTTGGCGGTGAGCAGCAGCACGGGCGTGCTGTCGCCCCACGCGCGCATCCGCCGCAGCACCTCGATGCCGTCGAGCTTCGGCATCATCACGTCCAATATCGCGCCGTCGTAGTTCCCGGTCGCCAGATAGTCCAGCGCGCTTTCGCCGTCGGAAACGACGTCGACGGCGTAGTTGTTCCTGGTCAGGATCGTCGAAACGGCCCTGGCCAGGGATGTTTCATCTTCGGCATACAGAAGTCTCATGGGTCTCCCCTCTTGTCCGGTTTACTCAGAACAGGTCCAGCGTGCTGTCGAGATAGATCTCCTCCCGCACCTTCAGCTGATACTCCGGCTTCGTCAGATAATACAGCAGAAATTCCAGCACGAGGGCGCTGCCCAAACTCCGCCCTTCAATTTTAAACTGGGAAAAACCGTTTGGCAAATAGTTTTTTTGAATGTCCTCGATCCCGATGAAGCCGGGATTGCGCATCGCGTCGGAAAAGCGGTAGCCCCGGTCGGCCGTCGGCGAGACGCAGAGGTGCTCCGCGCCGCTCTCGCCCAGGTTTTTGCGGCTGACGGCTTCATAGCAGGCCTTCCGGTCGGGGCAGTCGAACCAGCAGCACTCGTTGCACAGGAATTCCACTTTTTGCTTCAATTCATCCGGCAGCGTAAACAGATGCTCATACTCTTTGTTCAGCCGGAAATCCGGCACCACGTACTGAAACTCTTTGCGTCTGAGTTCCGCTTCAAGCTGTGAAAACTCCCGCAGCACCTTCGTGGTCGAGGAGACGAAATAGAAGCCGGGATAGTTTTCCTTCAAATAGTCAAGCAATCGCTCCGACGAGAGGATCACGCCGTTTCGCACCGTGCCGCTCTGCTCAAACAGGGCGCAGAGGCGATTGCACTTTCTGTCCGCCAGAAGCTCCGGCCGCAGGAGGGAGTTGCTGAAGGTCAGGCGCGCGGAGATGCCGTACTCGCGCAGCAGCGCCGCGGCCTCCTCCGGCCGGTCCTCCCCGAAGCCCGCGCGGCCGCCGCCCCAGAGGCAGTCGGCCGGTGCGCCGTAGATCGAGCCGATCTCGCACCAGTCGTAAAAGTACTCCCGGTGCTCCCGATAGAGCGGCAGAAAGGCGCGGTACAGTGCGAGAAATTCAAACAGGCCCGGAAGGTGGTATATTGCCTTTCTTTGATTGCTCATCGCATTGTCCTCTTGATCCCTCGGTTATGATCCACATGTTTATTTTGCGTACTGTCCCAAGCACCAGCGGGCGATCTTCGCGATCAGCTCCGCCGGCAGTTTGCTCTCCCAAGGCAGGCGGATCGTGCCCTTGCTCACGTCGAAATCTGTGAGCTCTTCGGCAAAAACCGTCGTCGCCTCCCCGCCCGGGTACAGGCCGATATGCTTTTTTGCGGCCGCGAAGTGAATCAGGTTCTGTCCCTTCCACCAGGTCGGCATCGACCAGGACAAGCGCTCCTCCGCCTCTGGCAGCGCTGCGCGGAGAATGGCGCGCAGCTCCTGCAGTTTTGGCCGCAGGCTCTCCTCCTGCGCCGCGATATATTCGTCGACAGTGCATGGTTTGCCGCAGTAATGCTGCTGTTCCATGCGCTTGAATGTCCGCCCGCATTTCGGGCAGATCCATGCCTCCATGCTCCTTGCCTCCTCTATTTCCGCTCCGAAAACGCATAGGCATCCGCCAGCCAGCCGAGCAGCTTCTCGTCCAGCTCTTCCTCCGCACCGAGCACGATATGCGTCGTCCAGCGTCCGTGGTAGGCCTCTGTTTTCACCGCGACGCGATTTGATTCGAGCGGGTACGGCAGGCCGAGCGTCAGTGTGAGCCATGGTTCCGGAAGCTCCGCCTTTCGTTTGACCCGTGCAAAGGATACGCAAGCGAACACGTGCCTGTGAAAGTAGGCGATCTGCGTTTTCTGCACACGCCGCTGCGCCTCCGGAAAGCACGCGAAAAGCCTGTCCTCCAGCGCGGCGAACAGTGGAAGTGCAGCGGGATGCTCATTGAAAAAAAGCAGAGCGTCCGTATCGAATTCCCGCATGGCCGTCCTCTCCTTCCTCTCCGACTCAGATCAGCACACCGCCGCAGTGGTCGAGCTCGTGCTGGATGATCTGCGCCGTGAAGCCCGTGTAGGTCTTGAGCCGCGTTTCAAAGCGCTCGTTCTGGTACTGTACCTTGATCGAGCGGAAGCGTCTGGCCATCCTCGTTCCGGGCAGCGACAGGCAGCCCTCCTCCGCCTCATAGGGGCCGGAGCACTTCACAATTTCCGGGTTAAACATGACACAGGCTGTGCCGTGGTCGTCGAAGATGATGATCCGTTTGGCCGCGCCGATCATGTTGGCCGCCATGCCCACGCAGCCGTCCCGGTGCGCCTCCAGCGTATCGCGCAGATCCTGCGCGAGCGGCAGATCCGCCGCCGTCGCATCGGCAGCCTTCTGCGCAAGAAAGACCGGATCTTTTACGATGGCTCTGATCATGGCTTTCCCTCCGTCCCTGTTCAGAGCTTCTGCCCGGCCAGCAGGGCCTCCACCTGCGCGCGTTTTTCGTACAGCACACAGCCTCCCTCGTGGTCGTCCAGAAGGATGTCGCCGCTGCGCAGCGCGGTAAAGAGCGGCGAATGCATCGCCTCGCGCAGCGAGCCGTTTTTGACGTTCACATCGGAGTAGGGCGAGAAGGGACAGGGCTCGGCGCCGCCGTGGGAGTTGATGTGGAAGAAGCCGCGCCCGGCCGCCACGCAGCCGCCGGAGTCTTTCTCGTCGCCGGGGAAGGAAACATAGACCATCTCCGGGTGCTCGCTGCGGAGTCTCGCGATCTCGGCACGGAGGTATTCCCGCTCTTCATCGCCGGGGGCGAGCTCCTTGCTTTCCTCGGTCACCGGCACGAACTCCACGAAGATCACAAGCTTGCAGCCGCGCTCGGACAGCTTTTTCAGGAAGGAATCCACGCTGACCTCTTTGAGATTCTGCGTCGTTACCGTCACGGAGGCGCCGAAGATCAGGCCGCGGCGCCTGAATTCGTCCATATTGGCGATCAGCCGGTCGTACACGCCCTTGCCGCGCCGCGCGTCGGTGATCTCCTTTTCGCCCTCGATGCTCAGAACGGGAACGAGGTTGCGGCAGCGGTCGAAGAGCTCGAAATAGCGCTTGTCGATGAAGGTGCCGTTGGTGAAGATCGGAAACAGGATGTTGGGTTTTTTCCCGGCGGCCTCGATAACGTCCCGCCGGAGCATCGGCTCGCCGCCCGCCAGCAGGATGAAGCTGATGCCGAGCGCGTCGGCCTCGTCAAAGATTGTCATCCACTCGGCGTCCGTGAGCTGCTCCACGGGCGCTGCGTCCACGGTGCCCTTGGTGCAGCGGGAATAGCAGCCGGCGCAGTGGAGGTTGCAGGCGCTGGTGATGCTGGCGATGAGATAGGACGGGATATGCTCGCCCGCGTCCTCGGCCTCGCGCCGTTTTTTCGAGGCGGCCTTGCTCGCCGCGGCGAACTTGAGCATAAAGGCGCTCTCGCGCGGATCCTTCAGCGTGGCCTTCAGCGCGTCGGCGACGACCTGCTCCACGCCCTTTGTCAGATAGGCCTGCAGGTCAAAGTTTTCCTTGGTTTTTTCCATTTTCGTTCCCCCGTCACTGGCTGTCAAAGTGTTTTCGCATGTATTCCGCCGTCTTATGGAGCGTCTCCGAGCGCTGCAGCTGCTGCACATGGCCGGCGAAGTCCAGATGATAACGCGCCTCCAGCGCTTCGAACACGCGCCGCCGCTCCGCTTCCAGCGCCTGCGCGTCCTCGTCGGCAAATTCATCCAGCCGGAGCTGCTCCTCCCCGCCGTCCGTCAGGTTGTAGAGGCTGACGCCGACCAGACGGACCGGGCGCTGCTCTACCTTCTCCAGCAGCCGGACGGCCGCCTGCCAGATGGATACGGCGCTGTCGCAGGGGACGTTCGCGCGCGAGCGCGTGATGCTCTTCATATCGGCGTAGGTCAGCTTCAGCGTCACGCCCCGTCCGCGCAGTCCAACCCGGGCGGCGCGGCTTTCCACGCTCAGCGCCAGCAGGAACAGCACGTCCTTGAGCAATTCATAGCTCCCGACGTCCTTCTGGAAGGTGATCTCCCGCCCGATGGACTTCGCCTCCTCCGGGCGATAGGGCTCGATCCTGCGCTCGTCCTTTCCGGAGGCGATCCGCGTGATCCACTGCCCCTGTTTTCCCAGCAGGCGGACCACATCCTCCTGCCGCTGCTGAATGTCCCGTACCGTACGGATCCCCGCCGCATAGAGCTTTTCGGCGGTGCTGCTGCCGACCAGGTACAAAACCTTGACGTCCCGGTCACGGATCAGCTCCACAAAATCCTCCGGCGTGAGGATCTCAAAATAGCCGTCCGGCTTCTTTTCTTCGCTGGCGGTCTTGGCCGCCGTTTTCGAATAGGCCAGGCCGACCGAGCAGCTCAGGTGCAGCTCGTCGCGCGTCCTGCGCTTAATGGCGCGGGCGATCTCGCGCGCGCCGTCCCAGTCCCCCGCCCGCTCCGTCACATCCAGATAGGCCTCGTCCAGCGCGACGGATTCCGATACCGAGGCGTAGCTGTCCCAGATCCGGTGCAGCTGCGCCGATACCGCCTTGTATTTTTCAAAGTTCGGGTGCCTGTACACGCCGTGGGGACACAGGCGGTAGGCGTCTTTGATGTTCATCCCGGAATGCACGCCGTACTTGCGCGCCTCATAGCTGCAGGTTGCGACCACGCCGCGTTCGCTCGGCAGCGAGCCGATGATCAGCGGCTTTCCCCGGAGCGAGGGATCGTCGCGCGTCTCCACGGAGGCGTAAAAGGCGTCCATATCCACATGAATGATGATCTGCTCCAATCCCTCACCTTCTCCCCAAAGGCGTTCCTGCGTCGCTGCCTGTTATACGTCCATCTTCACGGCGAAAAGGCCGCCGGCGCCGCCCGAGTGCAGGAAGAGGACCCGGTCCTCTGCGGCGAAGACGCCCTCCTCCGCCATCTCCAGCAATCCGGCAAAGGCCTTGCCCGTATACACCGGGTCAAGGAAGATCCCTTCCTGCCGGGCCATCAGGGAGACGGCGGCGTTTCCCGCCTCCGAGGCGATCGCATAGCCCGGCCCGCACATATCCCGCAGCAGATAGTCCTCCGGCGTGATCTCCGGCGCGATGTCGAGCAGCGCCGCCGTTTCCCGCATCAGGGCGGGCGTGATCCGGTCGAAGGGGTCGGTATCGACCATCATGCCGTGGACCTTCGTTCCGGGCAGAAAGAGCTTGGCCCCGAGCGCGAGCCCCGCCATCGTTCCGCCGCTGCCCTCGGCGCACACGATATGGTCAAAATGCAGTCCCTGGCCGGCGATCTCCCGGGCGCAGTCGACGTATCCCAGCGCGCCCAGTGCGTTCGATCCGCCGCAGGGGATCTTGTAATAGGGCCTGCCCATCTCCTGCCCGATGCGGTCCATCTCGGCGTAAATGTCGGCGTAATCATCGGTGTCGACGAAGCGGACGTCCGTGCCCATCAGGCGTTCGAGCAGCTGATTGCCCGCGCAGTCGGTCACGCCTCGCTTTTTCAGCACGAGGATGGCCTTCATGCCCAGTTTGCCCGCAGCCGCGGCGGTCAGCATGGCGTGGTTGGACTGCGCGCCGCCGGTCGTGAAGACGATCTCCGCCCCCTGCGCCTTCGCGTCGGCGAGGAGAAATTCGAGCTTGCGGACCTTGTTGCCGCCGAGCCCGAGCCCGGTCATATCGTCCCGCTTGATGTAGACCTCCCTGCCCAGGAGCCGGCTGATGTTTTCCAGCTTATGAATGGGCGTGGGGAAAATGCCCAGGCTGAGCCTGGGAAAGCTCTCGATCGACTTCATCTGTTCTTCCTCTCCTGTTTGATCGATTGTCTTCGGCGGCTGTTCACCGGGTCAAAAAGCCCAGGTATTCGTCGAAGGCGGTAAACAGCATGTCCCCGGAGCAGACCGGGAGCACCGCGTCGGTTTTGCCGATCGGCACGTAGCAAAACAGCTCCCGCGCCGCCGTCAGGACCAGCACCGGGATGATCTCATAGTCCCGCCCGAAGACGATCTCCAGATACGGCACATACTTGGCGCTCTGCAGCACCTCGTCAGGCTCGACCTTGTCCTTCATCTTGAATTCCAGCGCGAAGACCCGGTCCTCTGTGATGACCAGCACGTCCGCGTAGATGCGCACATACTTCGATCGCTTGAGCCGCAGCTCGAAGGCGATCTCCCAGTTCAGGCAGCCGTCGCCCGCCAGCTCCAGCAGATCCCGGAACAGCCCCAACATCTGTTCCCGGCAGTCCCGGAAGGAGTGGATCAGCCCCCGGGTATCGTTGAGATTGCGCCCGATGTTCGTGCAGCCCTCCGTCAGCTTTGACAGCCATTGCTCCTCGCTCAGATCGAGAAAGTCCCCCACCGTGCTGTAATAGCCCGCGAACTCCTGCAGACCGAGGTGGGGTCTTTCCTGCCTCACGATCCCGTGCCAGCGGTAATCCCGATCCTGCCAGCAGAGTTCCTTCATCAGGGGCGATGCGTAGAGCAGATGGTTGACGGTCCCGTGATCCAGATTCAAGTCTCTGGCGATCTCGCGCGCCCGAATGCCGTCACGGCGGCAGATCTCGGCGCAGATCCGGCGCTGTATGTCCTGTGATTCCATCATTTTTCACTCTGTCATCCGTAATACTTTTCGATCCCGCCGTAGCCCATGATCCGCTTGTTCCGGCGCGTTTTTTCGATAAAGCTGTTCAGCCGCTTCCGAAACTCCTCCGGGCGATTTCTCGCCGCCTCGACATAGGCGATGCGGATGCGCCGATAGGGCTCGGAAAAGCTCTGATAGTTTTCCCACACGGCCTCATCCTGCCGGAGCGCGTCAAGGATATCCGACGGGAAAACAAAGGGCGCTTCGATGACGGGCCGGACGCTGTCCCGGATCTTCGGATGGATCAGACCCTGCGCGTCCAGCCAGATCAGTCGCTCGATATTCGGCCGGGAATAGGCGCTCCCCTGTTTCCGGGGCGAAAAGCGCCGGATGCAGTGCCGCTCATCCAGGCGGCGGTTCGTGCTGTCGATCCAGCCGAAGCAGAGCGCCTCCTCGACGGCGTCGTTATAGGAGAGACTGGCCTCGCCAGCTTCCTTTGTGGGAAACACGAACCAGACCTCCTCCGCCGTTTCAAAGTGCTCTGCCAGATACTGCCGCCATGCGGCGCGATCGCTGGTATAGAAAGTTTCCGTCTGATCCGCCCCGCCTTCTGTCCCCGGTCTCTCGCCGTCCGTTTGTTTTTTGATTATAACTTATTTCCCCCTCGCCCGTAAAGGGAATATCCTTGTTTTCGCTCGAACTCTTGTAAATCAAATAGTACTCGCTCGGCTATAATCCCAAGACGGGAAAGCCCATCCGCAAATCCATCTACGGGAAAACAAAAAAGGAAGTCCGCGACAAGCTGGTAAAAATCCTGGCTGAGATCGCAGACGGCAAACACTACGAGCCAACAAAAATGCTGCTGAGCAATTGGCTGGATTTATGGCTCAAGGAATACTCCTGTGACAAGAAGTATTCCACTCTCAAGGGGTATCGCGCATCCATCAATAAGCACATCAAACCGGCGCTGGGCAACGTGTATTTGGAAAAGATCACGCCGATGATGGTGCAGATGTTCTACAATGAACTCTGCAAGCCCGACGAAAACGGCAAGGTGCTCTCCCCCAAAACGATCAAGAACGTCCATATCTGCTTGCGGGCTGCATTAAACCAGGCAGTGGAAAACGACATGATCCCCCGCAACCCCTGCCACAATGCCAAGCTCCCCAAGGTCTACAAATCGGAGATCCGTCCCCTTTCGGATGAGCAAGTCCACGATTTTCTGATCGAGGCTGAGAAGGATAATATCTACGGCATGCTGCTGCGGGTGATCCTCTTCACCGGGCTCCGTGAATCTGAGGCACTGGGTCTCACCTGGGACTGCGTGAACTTCGCAAAAGGCTCGCTGACCATCAACAAACAGCTGCAGCGACGCCCGCAATATGCAGGAGGCCCCCAGCTCACCTCCACCAAAAACGGGAAAGTCCGCGTTTTGCGTCCGGCCGGGTTCGTGATGAACATCCTCAAGGAACGTTACGAGCAGCAAGTCGAACAGCGGAAACTGGCCGGCAGCGCGTGGGAGGCCTGGCACACTGAGGCAGAACACAAGAAGGCTCTGGTGTTTACCAACGAGATCGGACATCACCTGCAGCCAAAAAGAGTCTACCTGCACTTCAAGAAGATCGCGGAGGAAATCGGCGCACCGGACGCGAGAGTACACGATCTACGCCACACCTTTGCTGTCCTTTCCCTGCAGAACGGGGATGATGTGAAGACGGTGCAGATGAACCTGGGACATGCTTCCGCAGCCTTTACCCTGGACGTGTACGGTCACGTGTCAGACCGCATGCAGCGCGAAAGCGCAGCCCGAATGGAGCAGTATATCGCAAGCGTTTCCCGAATGGAACCAGGCAAACAAAATGAATAATCCACTTCTGGGCACAGCGAAGTTTTCCACACAGATGTGTCAGCGAAAACAGACCGATGGTGTCACGGTTGTGGTCAAAAACACGGCCGAGGATTTTGAAGCGGCAAAAGCTTCCCACAAAAGCAAAAATCGTCTTGAAACAGTACATTTCAAGACGATTTCTGGCAGGGGAAGAAGGCTTCGAACAGAATTTTGGTATTTTTCGACACTTTTAAACGTCATTTTACGTCAATTTTGCCATTTTTAAGAACTTTTCCAAACCGGTCTGACCACTGCATTTTTTTAGGTTCAATAAGTTGGGGGTCAAGCAAGGGGTCAAAACGCACTCCGAAGGCGGTTCGCCGAGTGTCCTGATTTGCATTTGCATATATTCATTTTTCGGGTCGTTTTCCCCTCCTCTGCCAAGAGCAAAATCAACCATTTGACTTGAAAAGGAGTAATGATTATGGATCTGACATATACCCGAAACGACGACTATCTGTTCCCCGATCTCTACCTCGAAGGTGCGGACCTGCCCATCGGCAAGTACTGCCTGCTGCGAAAGAGCTATCTGAAAGAACATAAACGCGGATGGTATTCCAGCCTGCTGCTGACCGGCAAGCTGGACGAACACCTGGCCGAGATCGACCGCACTTGCACGGAGTGTGTTGAACTGATTATGAATCAGCTGGCCCAACGTGAGGGCGTGACCGAAGCACTCAAAGCCTCCGATCAAATGGAGTGGGTCGCGCGGATGAACAACATTCGCGCAAGCGCAGAGGAAATCGTTTTGAGCGAGTTGGTTTACTGCTGATCAGAACAGCGAACCCGTGACAAATCGTCACGGGTTCATTTTGTGTGTTTCTTTTTGCGTTCAAACAACGCTTTGTTCAAACGCCCTATACACGTCACT